>Ga0180443_100219_pt1 | contig 33929 bp, 23 predicted proteins | sample ChrtobMetP5_32mM_FD_119753 | JGI IMG/M metagenome (GOLD analysis project Ga0180443, IMG submission 119753) | Chrysochromulina tobin associated microbial communities from unialgal haptophyte culture, Seattle, Washington, USA - P5_32mM MetaG | ecosystem: Host-associated > Algae > Haptophytes >... | reverse complement strand
CATCGTGGCGTGCATCCTGACGATCATCTGCATCTTTGTCCACGCGCAACCGCCCATCCAGGCCATTCAGATGCTCTGGATCAACGTGATCATGGACTCGATGGCTTCGATCGCCATGGCCTCTGAGCCGCCCAACCCGACTGTTCTCAATCGTCCGCCGATCAACCGCACGGCAAGCATCCTCAAACCGCGCATGGTTGCGAACATGATCGCGCAGTCCGTCTATCAGCTCGCCGCCCTCCTGGTCATCTACTTCAAGGGGCCCGAGTGGGGTGGATTCTTTGAGGGCCACTTGGCTGGTGAAAAAGTCGTTGTCGGTATGCTCCCCATCGACGCACCCATCGACGTTAACGGTACGATTGCTGGGCGAATGCTCGCGCAAATTGGAGGGTGCCCAGCAGGAGCCATTTGCGTCGAGATGCCTTCGGAATCCGTCCACTACACGCTCATGTTCAACGCGCTGGTCATGATGACCCTCTTCAACGAGCTCAACAGCCGCAAGCTCAATGGCGAGGTCAACGTCTTGTCGGGCATCACGAAAAACCCCACCTTCATTGGGGTCTTCCTCTTCTCCTTTGGCGTTCAGGCGATCGTCGTGCAGGTCGGAAGCCTGGCCTTCAAGACTGCGCCCCTTGACGGCCGCCAGTGGGGCGTCTGCATCGCGCTGGGCTTCCTCGGCATGGTCTGGCAGTTGGGCATCAACCTCATCTTTTACATGATCTCTTCGTGCATGGGCAAGAAGAAGGGCAAAGAAGTGGTGATTGAGATGGAGAAGCCCGTGCTCAGACGCTCCTCGACTCAGATGTTGGCTGAACAAGCTGCTGCGGGCGCTGCTGGGCTTGTGACTTCGCATCCGGCCTCAAGCCCTCTCATCCTACAGCCGAAGGACAGCCGTGTCAAGTTGGCGAGGCAGATGAGCTCGGGTAGGCCGGTGCACTAAAGCGCGCCTGGTGCCCCCTAGTCCGCTCTCGCGCGAGTGGGGCGTTTGGACGGCGCAGCCCCCCTTACTGTTGCTGCAGGTGCTCTCGCATGCTCTCGTGTGCGTTGGCACCCGAAGATGGGCCTGTACTTGAGCGGGAGTCGAGAAGAGCAATTGTTGGTGGCTGATCTTATGGGGCTGGAGGGGACATCGAGACGGGCGGGTGGGGGGTTCGTGTGGCCGTCGTTCGCATGTCAAGCCACATCGCACCGCAGCGCATGCGGTCTACAAGCGGTTCGGCTCATCGTGGGTTCGTGGCTCTGAGCAGCTCACCGCCATATCGGATTTCAACGTGGCGGCCGCCGTGGTGCACTCCGCGCAGTTCAATACATGATAATTTGAACGCGAGAGACGGGCGTTGACTGCCAGGGGTCCGTCCTTGGTCAGGAAACAGGAACAAGGGGTCCCGTGGGAGTGTGTGCGAGCGGGGAGAAGATGCGGAGATTGGCGGTAACATCGTGTATCTGTAAAGTGTGTCGCGTACCGATGTTTCAAGGACGGAAACGGGGAAAGGTTGTTCCGTGAAGCTCCAAGCTCGGAAGGGGACGCTCGGTCAAAGGTGAAAGGACGTCGGATCTTATAGTTCTTAACACTCTTACCGAAGTCGGACTTACGTTGCGTTGCTTCGGGGTTCGGACGAAACTGGTGCGTTGAAAGGCTTGATGTTGAGGCTTGAAAGCAGACCAGCATTCTGTTAAGCATTCTGGCCCTTTAAAAACGCGTGCGATGCGAATAAAGACCAGCGGGGACAAGACACAGCGAAGGCTGCAGCGTATACACACACCTGCGCCGTCGACGGTGCTGTACCTGGTGAGGGCCCGCTGAGGTTCACAGACCCCTTCATCGGCGGGACATCGCAGACTAGTTTCCGAGCTTCGCACACGCACGAGCCATGCATGAGCTTCCCAGCAACGGGCCCACAGCCACCCTCACAGTAACACGACGAGGGCGCTTGCGTCCTCTTGCATGGCCAGCGACTGATTGAGCCACGATTGCACGGACTGTCATGTGGGCGCGCTAGTGTCCACAGTGTGTGCTGGTGAGTGTCAATTTACACTCCAGGAGGTAAGCACACCTGGCCTGCCTGGTTCTCAAAGAGGAATCCGTAGGTCAGGTACTCGTCGCGGCTAAAGTCGGATGCGCAGTCCGTCGGGCACGCGATCCACACGAGGCGGGTGCCCTGAGTGATGGGGACGTTGTGCTGGCCACCGGCTTCGGGCACGAGGATCATGTTCTTCGTCTTATGCTTGATCAAAAAGGAGCCATCATCATCGGCGTAGGACCAGCCGGGGCGCGTGTTATCATTGTAGAGGAGCACGTAGCCGATCCGGTTGGTCGCCTCCGTCATATGCTGTGCGTTGTTCACGTTGAACGAGAGGTCGCTCGCAATGGGGTCGGTAAAAAAGGTGGTTTCGGTGCGGTGAGGGTACGTGGCGACGCCGTAGCCGCCGCTGTAGCACACACGGTTGCTCGACGTGGGCGAACAGCGGAGTGCCTGCATGAACTTGTCCATCTGCACGCCGTGCGTGAGCAAGAAGGAGTAGTCGCCCGGTGTGGGGTGTACGATGGCGCGCAGCCCGATCGCGCCAAAATCCGCGCGTCCCTCGGCGAATACCACTGTGCCCTCATTCATCAGGTTCCTGCCGGCCGGTCCGACCCGCGTCGGATGCACGTACATGCCACCGCCCTGTGTCGCGAAGTTGGTGAAGGCCCCGTTGATCGTGCCATGCCCCGCCCAGCGCTTGTGCCGCAGCACAAAGTTGGTGCCGATCGGGCACGCGACGAGCGGCGGCGGAAAGGGCGGCGGTGAGGGGGGTGGCGAGGGGGGTGGCGAGGGCGGGGGCGGCGAGGGCGGCGGCGAGGGCGGCGGCGAGGGTGGCGGCGGCGAGGGCGGTGGCGAAGGGGGCCGTGTTCTCAGGTAGGCAGAGGTTTCCAAGCTCGTCCTCGGCCACGAAAGCGAGCCGTCGAAAATCCTCCTGCGAGAGCGAGCTCACATCGCCCGCTGGGGGCGCGATGAAGACAGGGTCCATACCGTTCGTGACGGGCGTGTGCCCGCCTCCGTGGGGCGCAACGATCATGTTGAAGCGCGACGAGTAGAGGATGAAGGAGTGGCCCGAGAGGTCTTCATTGTGCCCCTCGCCCGTGTATGGCGACTCGTACGGATTGAGGATGAACTCGAAGCCGATGTTGTGGAAGTTGACGAAGCCGGACGCGATGTGCCGGAAGACGAGCAGGGTGTTCTCGGGGATCGAGCTGAAGTCTTGAGAGGTGCACACGCGCGAGCCCGAGGTGTGCGAGCACACGAGCGGGTGCACGTACATCTGAGGATATCTGTGGTGCCGGAGCAGAAAGGTGTGTGTGACTGGAGTGGTGTCGCCAGAGTCGCGTACGACGCCCGCCGTCTCGTGCCGCTCGACGTCGAGCGCGAGGCGGTTGAAGTGCGAGCGGCCGGTCCAAAAGAGGAGCTGTGTGTCGTCGGTCATCATCCAATCCTGCAAGCCACCGCCGCCTGCGTACGGGTGAAGGTACTTGTTGTTATAAGTCAAGTGCCGCAGCACGAAGCCGGACGCCCCGCACTCGACGGTGGGCGGCGGCGAGGGCGGCGGCGGGGGAGGTGGTGAGGGGGGGGGCGAGGGGGGCGGCGGCGACGGCGGCGGAGAGGGGGGTGGCGACGGCGGAGGCGGTGAGGGCGGCGGCGAGGGAGGCGGCGGTGACGGCGGCGGCGGCAGCGGCGGCGGCGAGGGCGGCGAGGGCGGTGAAGGCGGTGGCTGGAAGCGACCTGTCCCAGTGGGCAAGCAGACATGCCCGAGGATGTTCTCCGCCACGAAGCCATAGTTGGTGTACTCGGTAGCCGTGAGCGGCTGGTACTGGCTGAAGGGGACGAGGACGAGCTTCATGCCGTTTTGAACTTGCTGGGTGCCCCCATTCTCGGGCATGACAGAAAGCAAGTACGATTTCATTCTCAGCACAAACGCCATGCCGTTCGTGCTCATGTTCGTCGACATCCCTGGCCTCGTACTCCATGTGCCACTATACTCCTCATACGGGTTGAGAAGGAACTCGAAGCCGAGCTCGGCCCATCGTTGAAGCCCCACGGCGCCACGCGTGCCCGATTTGAAGACGAGCCGCGTGCCATGGGGAGGCGGGATGAGCGGCTGCGAGAGGTCCTGGCATGTCAGCCCGCCCGAAGTGGCAGAGCACCCGAGCGGCTGCACGTACATGTTCGCGTAGCGATGATGGCGCAGCAGAAAGCTGTGGTCGACGACGGTGCGGTCGCCCGAGCCGCGAACCACTCGCTGGGTCGGGTGTGGGTCGATATCGAGGGCGTGGCGCTCAAATTCCGCACGTCCCTCCGAGAAGATGAGGGGCGAGTTCTGCGGCATCTGGAAGTCGCGACTGCCGCCGCCGCCATCAAAGGTTTGCACATACTTGCCGCCCGTTCCGCCAAAGATGGTCGTGCCACCCCAGCGCACGGAGCGCAGCATGAAGCCATCGGGGCCGCATTCGGTGAGCGGAGGGGGCGCGGGCGGCGGCGAGGGCGGCGGAGACGGTGGTGGCGACGGTGGTGGTGGCGAGGGCGGTGGCGACGGTGGCGGAGAAGGCGGGGGCGGCAACGGTGGTGGCGAGGGTGGTGGCGGCGAGGGCGGAGGCGGTCTTGGGGGTGGCGATGGAGGCGAGGGCGGGGAAGGGGGCGGGTAAAAGTGGATTGGTGCCGTGACGAAGCTGATCGCACCTAGCACAAGGAGTAGTTGGGTTGAACGCATGGGAGTGAGTGTGTGCGGGCCGGCCTTCCTTGGCTTCCTCGACCAGCGAGCCAACCCTGAACGCGCAGACCGTGAGCCACGAGCCCTGAACACGCAACCTGGGCAATCCAGACAGGGTGAGCCGGTCCCAAAGACGTTAATGGACGGTTGCGAAAGTTGCTGAAAACCACACACATCGCATGCAGGATGTAGGTCGAGAGAGACATGTTCAGAACTTGGCATGGGGCTCGGCCCTTGAATTTGTCTGCAACGACGGTGACTCTCGACGCGAAGGAATCCTGAATTCATACGTTAAAAATTTGGCGGTGAGACTGCAATTGTTCGCGTGATTGGATTCCTAAACGATCGGCCGCGACGTCTGCCCGCGATGCTGGGGAGCGATTGTGACGGCGAAGTTCGATCGCTGCGCGCACGCGTGACGAGCCTCGAGGCCGAGCTGGCTCGCTTGCGGCATTTGCTAGTGCCAGCTCCAGCGCTCCCTCAGCTGGACGCCACACACGCACGCCGTCTTTCCTCTTACGAGTCCTGCAAACGTGAGAAGCGACGGAACACCAACCTGCTCCGGCTGCTTCCAAGTGCACCCGACGCCGACATGAGCGAGCACGACGGCCGCTGCAGCCGTCGGTACGGCGACATTGACTCGGCGTGGGAGGCCTGCATGGCTGAGCCTGCGTGCGCGGGTGTCGTGCGCGACAATGGCCTTCGCTGCCGAGGCGGCGAAGCGAACCGCAAGCGGGCGCTCGGCAAGAACCGCGGCCGCCGGTCGGGAGATACGCTCGACTTCGAGCTGCGCGGCGGTGGCGTGGCCCAAGGCTCGACCACCGCCTGGATTTGCGGCAGCCGACTGAGGGCGCTCACGCCGGTCGCCGGCACAACATATCGCCGGCACAACAATGTGAAGCTCAACAACGCAAGCGCAGCGCAGGGTTACGTGTTCATCGCTCTCGGCCCGTGCGCGCTGCCATCGTACAACTGCTCCTTCCTGCAGGAGGCGCGCAACGCCATCCGCGCGCTACGCGAAGTCGACAGCGCACGGCCGATTGCCGTGCTGAGTGACGGCGGCGTGCCGACGCAAGCGCTGCTGCAAGCGACCGAGGCCGACCTCATCACGGTACTGGACTCGTATTCGGGCGCCGCCCGGTCAGCAGGCACGGCCTCTGACCTGCGCGTGCGCAAGCTGCTCGCGTACGGCCAGTCGCCCTTTGAGTCTACAGTCTTCTTCGACGGCGACACGTTCGCGCGCACTTCGAACGTGGCCATGCTCTTCGCGGCGCTGGAGCACTTTGAGCTAGCAGCCGCCTTCGAGTGCTGCCGAATCGACTACGGGTACAGCGCCCTCAATTTCGACAAGGACGACTTTTTCCGCGGCTGGGAGATGCAGACCGGCGTGATGGCATACAGGAGGACCCCTCGCTTGGCAGCCTTCTGGCAGGCAACCATTGACGAGTTTTCAGAGCGGGAGGCCTACTGGATGAGCCGTTCCTCGGGCGAGCAGGGCGCCGCCACGCTCGCGCTCTCGCGCGTGGACGTGCGCTTCATGCCGCTCCCGCCCGTCTTTAACGCCCGCCCGTACACCATGATGCACTACGTCAACGTCTTTGGCGTGCCAGTGTACCACGGCAAGGATCTGTGGACCCGCATGGACTTGCAAGGGAGGTACGAGCCTAATGCAGACGCCATCATCAGCCAGCGCATGCTTCGTGATTGGAACGGCACCGCCGAGGTGCTGCGTACCGAATTCGTCTCCGGCCGCACCTCGCCGCTTCTGATGAAGTCGCCGTGGATGACCCCAGTGAGGGGCTAGCTCCGCATCCAGAAGCCGAACGCGAGCCTAACGCGGTCGGGTACGCAAAGCCGGTATAGTTGCGATGATTGTCGGTATGAGCCTTTTGAGCGGGTGTATACTTTTACGGTTGAAAAGTCATTGTGAAAGAGAAAATGAGGTTAGATTTACGCCGTGTATCGTTCGGAGCCATGCGGTCGGGGAGTTGGCTTCAAATCATTGAGACATGCCGATCCACTGAGCTCCACTCAGGATACACACCCACAGCCACAGTCCCACACAGTACGAGGATGTGAGAATATGAATACAGAAAATGCACTCCGATGAGGTCGTCGTACGAACGTACGCAGATCCGACGTACTTGCAGCCGCTTAGCGCGACAGCAGGCGCTCCATCGCCGCCTTCGGCACGGCAAGGTCGCCACCGATGTTTTTGTTCGAGTTCGCATACGTGTTGGTGTCGTACTTGGCCGACTTGGGGAGGGCGGCACCGTACTCGGCGGTCTCAGCGCCGGGACGGCCGATGGCAACCGTGACCGAAACGGGCTCGTAGCCGGGCTTCAGGGGCTTGGACGCGCCAAGCACAGCGTTCGAGGCCGCCTGGCCCATCCACGGCGCCTCGAGGGCCGCCGTCATCAGGCCGCGCTCGGCGAATGCAGGAGCGGCGATGGCAGCGAGGCCGCTCGCGGCAGCGACCTTGGCAAGGATGTCGCGGCGCGAGACGCCGAGGTTGAGCGCCGAGGCGGAGCACGCGAAGAGGCAGATAAGGTGCTTGGCGTGCATTGTGTTTTATTGCCGAAAATGCGAGATTTCCTCAGAGATTTCCAAATGAATGCAAAAAGACTAATTACATTTCATGAATTGGACAGCCGGGTACCCCTGGCGAGGGTCGGGACATCGATTTCGGACGCGTACGTATTCACCATAAAGAAGGAATTCATACGATGCACGAAGTGTCCCGACCGCACCCCGCCCCGCTCTCCCCGATCGTGCGGCGGGTGCGGTGTCCAGTCGTGGCTGTGGTGTGCGGGACACCACCGCAATCGGGACAGAGAGTGGGCGGAGTGGGTACACACTACACTGGCACACGACGCCCAAGCTTACTCAGCGCCACTTACCCTCCTCTGCCTGCTTGTCAGTGAGCTTGGCCTGTAGTGCCGCGAGCTCCTCCTTGATTGCGGGCTCCTGCTCGATCTTATCCAGCTGGTTCTTCTCGAGGGGCTTGCCGCCCGCCTTGAGCTCTTTGAGCTCCGCAATCTGGCGCAGCTTCTTCTCAACAGCGCGCACCTTTTTGCCGACCGCATCCGGGTCGTTAGGGTCCGATTCAGCGCCAGCGGGTGCGGGCGGCGGCGGCGTGGGCACGGAGCCATCCTTGGCCTTCTGCTTCTGCTTCGGCTTCCCTGACGTGGCCTCGACCGGCTCTGAACCAGGAGGTGGGCCACGCCGCAGCGCAGCGCTGCCGCCCGCCTCCTGTGCCGCGGCGAGCGCCGAGAGGCTGCGGCCGCTGCCGGCCTGCGCGTGGGGATCGTACACGCCGGCAAAGCCCGCACCGCCGCCGCCCGTGGCCGCGGCGAGATCGCTAAGCGACAGTCCCTTGCCGCCTAGGCCGGACGCGCTCGCGCCGGCGCGCTGGCCGGGCGGCACGTACTTGGTGGCCTGCGAGGTGGGTTTCGGTGCCGAGGCGGCCGCAGGGAAGGCGCGCACGTCGGCGTCGGTTGGCGGCGGGAAGAGGCTCGGGTCCATCGGACGCCACATGGCGAGGGTGAGCTCGTCCATTCGCTCCTGATGCAGCAGGCCGCCCGCGCAAGACCAGACACGGAAGCCGTTGTCGACGCGCAGGCGCGGGAACAGGATGGCGGTGAGGAAGTAGCGCGAGCAGGGCGACCAGCCGTAGTTGACCGTCATGTGCGCGTCCACGGTGCCCATGCATTTGAGACTCTTGCGGTCATAAAAGGAGAGCTCGCCCGACATGTTACCAAAGCCTGCGAGGCAGAGGAAACGGCCGTGCGGCGCCCACGAGACGGTGTTGCGCGGCGCCTCGCCGAACGAGTGCGTCACTTCGCATTTGAGGTTGAAGATGCACGCCTCGGGCGGAGACACGCCGAAGATGCAGATGAACTCATCGCCCAGAGGGGACCACTGGACATCGTGGATAGCGCCCTCCTTGCGCAACGTCACGTTGAGCACCTTCTTGCCGTCAAGTGGCATGTAGTAGAGGCCGGTCTCGCCCATGTACGACTTGCCCGTCGTGTCCACGTCCGTGTGCGTGTGCACGAGCAGCGCGCCACCAGTCGGACGCCAGCGCATCGCCACTTGGTCCGCCTTGAAGAAGGATTTGGTGGCGAGGAAACGGCCCTCACCGAAGTCCGGATGCTGCCACAGACGGAGGACCGCGGGCGCCCCCTTCTTCTCGGGCACGAAGGTCGCGATGTGGTGCGGCGCGGCCGTGGGCTCGATGGAGCACTGCATCACGTTCTCGATGCGCAGCTTATGCTCAGCCGCTGGCGTTGGCGCCAGGCCGTTGAAACAGTGCACCTCGTTGGTCACGAGCCGCAGGGCTATGGCCTCATCGACGCTCCAATGGAGGGCCGGCCAGAGCGCCTTCTCGCCGAGCACCTTCTGATGCCAGCTGCACGCGAGCTCACCCGTCGCGACCCGCCACACGCGCAGGTTGCCCGTCGCCTCGTCGCCCTCCTGCATCCGCTCCCACGTGAGCAGGAAGGTGGCGCGCGGCGAGAGCGAGAGCGCCTGGACCTGTGGCCGCGGCATGGCGAAGGCCTCTGCGCCGGTCGCCGCGTTCAGGACGCGCACACCCGTCTTCTCGACGACCGCGAGGCAGCTGCCATCTGCACTGTACGTCGCAAACGCCTCAGTAGGGTGAGTCTGGAGTGCGTCGAGAGTGGCCACCTCTCCAGGCTTCGGGGTGCCAATGACGAGTGCCTTGGCCGCGGGCTTTCCACGAACAAACAGTCCGACGGGAGGACACGCAGGAGCCGAGGTCGCCGCCTGCTCGGGCGGCGCCATTGACCCAGCACCCCGGCCACGTGCACACGCGGAATCGGCACACCCAAGTTCTCGCTCTTCACGCGTTGCCTTCACTTCCATGCACTTCCCTTCACTCATTCACAACACACCAACACGTTCGCGCAATCGCGCACACGTGAAGACCTGCACGCAACACCAATCCCAGTGGGCCCAGTGACCCCGCTCCCTCCACCGTCCACTCGACCGTCCACAGACCTATACCACAGACCGGTCTGCTACAAACTCCTCTCGCGAGCCTTAGCACAGTCCCTGAAAGCACTCGTCGTATTCGGGCATGCTCTGTACGGAGTGCAGCGGCCTCTCAGCAGCGAGCGGCGCCAGCTCCCAGACAGGCTGGACGAACCGCAGCGGCGCGCTCACCGCGCCGCCCGCCGCGCCGCCAGCGCTCGCGCCGCCGCCGCCCAGGTCACTCTCGCTGGGCCACTCAAACAGCGATGGCCAGCGCATCACAGGAACAGCGCTGTCGCTCGTCGGCTTCCCCAAGGCCGCCGTGACTGGGAAGGGGCGCGCGGCGCCAGGCTGCACGTAGGAGGAGTGCTGCTCAATCGCCGGCCAGAAGGCCACCATCAGTGAGATGCGCCGCCGCTCGCTGCCCTCTGCCACGCCGCCGTCGTGAGCAACCGGTCCGTTGCCCGGCACGACGCCGTGTAGCACGCGGCCATCGAAGAGCAAATAGCGATTTTCGTGAGGCGTGACCATCCAGCCGCGCTTGGAGAGGGGCTGACCCATTCGCTGCTCTGTGACGAGCGTTGGCCCGCCGATGCCGCCCGTCAGATACAGCGCTGAGGAGACCAGAGGGTGGCGTAGGCCACCTTCACCCTCCTTATCAGAGTCAAAGTGAAGCTGATGGCCAACCCCATGTGGGCGGCAATGGGCCCACCTGATGAGGGAGGCAATCATATGTCATCAGCGGTCATCAGCGGTCATCAGCGGTCATCAGCGGTCATCATCCTGGGCGGCAATGGGCACACCTGATGAGGGAGGCAAGTCGGGACCATCGGTGGCCATCAGAACGCCATCTGGCTCGAGGGTTCGATTTGGCCATGGGCCCACCACTCAACGTAGCGTGCAGCACGCGCACGTGGAAAGTGCTTGCACGCGATCGCGTGCAGCGCGCCGAGCACGCGTTCGAAGCCGATGCGCGGCGCGACGTCGAGCGGATGCACATAAGAGAAGAAGGGCGACGAGCCACATGCATAGGCATGCCTTACAACACGAGAGACGAATCGGCGATCATCAGCACAAAAGTGTGGAGCCACAGCAACGGCTGTTGGTTCGACCACCTACAACTCACTCAGACCAAAAAGGGGATCCGGGCGCAAATGCCGTCTGGAGCGAGCGAAGCAATCCCGGCGCAAGCGCGCTGTCCACTGCGTGCGCGAGCTCTGGCGGCGGCGGGCTCTCGGGTGCTGAAGTCTCCGACTCGTGGTATCGGAGCACTGCCGGTGAAAGCCTGCAGATGAAGCCGCCACGGCGCAGAAGATGGGCGGCGAGCGGATCGTGGTCATCACGCTGGCACAGCAAGAGAATGAGCCGTTCTCGCGACCGTGAACGCAGCTCACGCGCCCGTGAGGGCACGTTGAGCAAAATTGCAAGGAAGAGGCGGATGGCAATGTGAAGATCGTTCAGGTTTCTCGCTTCCTTGCGAAGCCGTTCGGCGTTGCTGTAAAAGAGATTTCCCTGCTGGAGCGTCAGGGCGCGTGGCCGTTTGCGGCTCAACACTCGACAGTCGAGCGGACACAGGTGCGCGAGAGGCCGCATTCGTAAAGTGTTGTTCCACGTGCGCGCGCGTGCAGAGCCTGGGGGTTTTGAGCACAGACCTTGTAGAGGGTGCGTGTGAGTGAGGTGCGTCGCGACATCGCTAGTGATCACACTCAGAGGGTGTGTGAACTATTCCGGAGAAATTCCAATCCAAAGTCGTCACACTCAGTGCACCACAAACAGCGCCGGCTTGCACTTTTTTTTACATGTAACCGGATACGTAATGTTTAGATTTGAACACTACGGACAGCATGAACACAATAAGCCTGACGGGTGACGCAGATAACCGACTCGAGCGAGGCGCCACGGCCAGGCCGCAGGCGCCAACAGGCGCGTCGGTCCGCGGGGCGGCGCGGCTGGTGCTTGCTTCGCGTGTCAGCGCGAGGAAAAAAGCATTTAACGAATGTCCCTGGCTCAGGTCACCGCCTCGTCGAGGTCTCCGCGTGACGTTCTCCTTCTCGCGTGTGAAAGGTGCTGCGATCTCAAGTTAGTCGGTTACTCGAGTAGTCCCAGTCCCTATGAGCAATGAGGGAAATGGCAAATGCTTGGAAATGCCTGGCCAAGAAACTGTGGTCGAAACTGTAGGACCGTATTGTTGGATTTAGTTCAAAAACAGTTTTTCAAGAGCTACGCGATTCGTTTAAGGATTAAGCGCGCCCCATATCGCAAAGCGCGCGCGCCACCTCATTGGCGAACGCGATCGGCGGGGTTGGACCCGCCGGGTTGAAAACGACGCCGTCGAGCATCGTGCCCTGGTCGAGAAGATACTGAAAGAGCTCTTGACCCGCCAGCCGCATCGAGACGTGCTCGCTCGGCTTGCTCGCCGCCGCCACAAACGCTTGGAGGGCATCCTGTGTCGTGAACGCTGCCACAAGGCGCCGGCCTCCATCCACATCCGGCACGAGGGCCATGCGGAGTGAGGAAGAGTCGCCCGTTGCCTGCGCGCACAATACGAAGAACGCGCCCGTTCGAAGACGTGAAAAGGGTTCGGAAACCTCGAGCGGCGAGCCATCATGCAGCCTCTGCAGCAGCGCCTCGACCACAGTGGATTGCACGAACGTAGCAAGCAGAGAGGTCTCAGTGGCGTCCAAGACCAGAGGTGCTACGTCTGCTTCGTAGTGAAATCGAATCGATGATGTTTGTGCGGCTGCCGCCGCGAGCGCTATCCCGTTTACGGGCTTCAGCATTGACTCGGATGGGGCGGCTGCACCGCAGTACACTTGGCAGTCGACCAACTCACCATGCTCGTCCACATCCGCGTACCACTCGCCGTGTGCCACGATTTGGCGGCAGAGCGCTCCCAATGGGATCGACTGGTCCGATGCGCGAGCGTCGGCGCAGCGTGCGAGCCACTCCGCAATCGACATGCCGCGCGCGACCGTTGCAGCGACTCACATCAAAAAGCGCCCGACACGGCGGCCTTTTTATAACCAAGGGCTGTGAAAAACAACGTGCACGACGCCCCCGCGGAGGCGGCGGGCGAGCGACCCGCCCCACGACCGCACGCACTCGAGCGCCGGGGCCGTTCGTTGTTGAAAAGGGGTCGTTTTATTTGCGGTTTCATCATTCTTATGATCTTTATCGGATCGTTCCCTCGGGTGTGGTGATTAGTGTGGTGAGATAAGTACCAACATAAGGAGATCTTCACCGCGCATACAGCAGTACAGAGATGTGCTATACGCATGATATGAGTGGTGAAGTTGTATGATTGTACACGTACTACTGTAGATCCATCGCGACGATCGACGGTGACCGCGTGCGCGAGATCGGGCGCGAGATCGGCCCACGCACGCCGCAAGCGAGACGTGCTCACGCCAATTTCTTGAGCTTCTGGCCCGTGTGGTAGACGACGTTGTCCAGCAGACCTACAACGGTGTAGATGCCGCCTATGACGGCGCATATCTTTGTGACAAAGGAGGAGAAGCTCTGTGTCTCCTCTTGCACGACGACCATGACCGGCGAGATGTCGTAGTGGAAGGCCGCGTTGGGCACCAGATCGGTGTCGACGTACGCGTCCGCCTTGCCCTCATACCATTCTAGCTTGCGTGGCTGGTACTCATTGTAGTTAGCCTTGTAGAGGTACGTGTGTTGCCGCTCGCCGTCGAGGAACTGGTACTGGAAGGGCACCACCTTGAGGTAATGCTTGAGCGTGGCCAGCTCCTGGTGCATCCCGTACGAGGCGCTCAGCAGCCCCGAGCGCTGCTCGAGCGGCAGCACGTGCCGCAGTCGGAACGTCTCCTTCAGCGAGGAGAAGATTAACTTGTCCACGTGGTGTGTCACGTTCATCGTGCGCATGTTGAACGAGTGCTCGGGCGAGGCGGCGGAGATGCGCAGGTTGCCCGGCACGCGCGAGATGCGCACCGAGCCGGTCAGCATGCACCCTTCGCCCTCGCCCACGCTCGCCTCGACGTGCTGGCCCGCGATCTGTGCGGTACCTAGTCCGCCGCTCGACTTTGCGCGCGGCAGGCTGGTCTCGATAAACTCAATAAAGGCGTTCGAGTCGCGGTCGCCAAGGTAGTTCTCGTGCGCGTGCAGCGCCTTATGTCGGTAGACGCGGATCGTCGGGAACGCGTGGATGTGCTGCGTCTGGCATAGGCTGTGCGCGTTGGCGGCGGTGCAGTCGACCTTTGCGACGCGAACCCGCGACGCAAACGGCTTTCCCCTAAGTTCATTGTGCGTCTTGATCCAGATGGGCTCGAGGCGCTGCGACCAAGGGCACCATGGCGCGCCAAAGGCCAGCAGCACGAGCTCAAAGTGGCTCACGAAGGTCTCAAAGTTGTCCGCGTTGAGCTGCGCAGGCCCGTCATCCTTGCCGAGCGCCTTGAGCATCTCCTCCTCGTCGACTTCGATCTTTTCGTGCTTGACCGCCCGTGGCGCATCGACGTGGAACTCTTCCTTGTGGCCAGTGCCGGGAGCGACGCGCACTTTGAGCACATCGCTCGAGAGGTTGGTCAGCGCGGTACCCATGACGTCGAAGAGGTCGACGCTCGCAAAACGGCATGGCAGCCGCTCCATGGTGATGTTGAAGAAGAGCCTCATGGTCGTGTCGCCCGTGTCGTCGAGCGCGACGTCGGTACTCGTCGTCATCTTGAGGTATTCCGCGATGTTGGAGACGAACAGGTAGGTCATCAGCCCGGCACACACAAGAGAGAGCGCGCCACCAAGCCTCGTCGCGTCGGTAAGGTCGTTCGGCACCTTTGGGTACAGGTGGAGCTGCTGCAGAAAAGAGTTCCTTTTGGACGGAGAGAGCGCTGCCATTGGTGGTCGACAAGGCCCGCCACTGCGCTGAGGATGGCGTCAGGCAGGCGCTGCCCGGCCGAGCGCTCGACGGTGGACCCAAGGCTTGGTGCCGATGCAATCGTGTGTGCTGAGGTGGCAGAAGTTCGGAGGTGTGAATGTGATGGGATTCGGACGCATGCAAAGTGGGGTGGGGGGGAAAGGGGGAAGCGGGGAGAGGCAGTTTTAAAGCATGGCTGGTTCGTCGGGTCGTGTGGATTGTGAGCGTGGGTTATGTGACGGGCGCGATTGTGGCTGCACACCTGAGTCTCTTGTCGGGCCGTGCGGATGCTGCTCCTCAGGTGCACTATGCCACACGGCTGTGCCACCCGTTGGCCGTGAGTGTGGCCGCTGCCGCTGCTCCTGCTGCTTCAGCCTCCGCAGCTGCCGAAACACAAGCTTCTGCCGCATGCACTACGTAGTAGGCTTCGGCCTGCTCGCTCGCGGTCAGCTCGCATTGCAGATGGCGCTCGAGCGCGTGCTCCCGAACCTCTTCCCCAGTGAGGAGGACTTCGTCCGTGTCGTGGTACTTGACCGTCGGCCGTGGCTTGAACGGCAGCCTCTCCCATGTCTCGCCTTCTCGCCCAGCTCGTCGAAGAGCTTGGCGGGCAGCCAGCTGACGCCGCCCACCGTGTTGCGCGAGTGCAGCACGGCGCGGAGGTGGGCGCCGAGGTTGACCGCATTTTGCCCGACGGTGGCAAAGTTGAAGTCGTGCTCGTCGCCGTGCACCTCGCCGTCGTGCGCGTGCGCCAGGGCGATGGCGGCGAGGCGTTCGCACGCGCCCGACCCTTGGTCGTGGTCATGTCGCCGACGAACGCGCCGCCCGCCTTGCTTCGAGCTCTCTTCTTCGAGACGGGGCCGTCGGCCAACGCGGGCACCGCGCGCACCACGATGTAGCTCATCTTCGCCGAGTCCGTGCCCGTGACGAAGAGGCCGAGGACCGGCTCGGTGCCGTCTCCGCTGTAGCGCGTCGACGGCGGGTCGAGGATCAACGCGCCGCGGACGTAGGCCTCGGCGGCCAGCTGGTCGTCCGAGTGGATCATCTCGTTGGCGACGCGCGGGTCTCCGTACTTGAGCCCCGCGGCGGCTACGCGGCGGCCTCGGCTCGGTTCATGCAGTGCACGAGTCCCTTGCCCGGCGCCGAGAGCTCCATGCGCAGGAACTTGGCGAGCTTGAGCACCTTGATGAGCAACCCCGGCTGCAGCTGGTCGTAGAAGAGCCCCGTGTCGAGGATCAGGCCTCGCTTCGCGCCGAGGAAGGACACGAGCCGCGTGAAATCCGGCATCCCCGCGTGGGTGCCAGAGCGAGCTCGGCAGCTCGCCGACGGCTCCTGCCAGCCGCGCTCGCGGAGGCTGACCTCCGTCGCGAGGAGGGCGCGCAGCATCGTGGTGCGCTCCACCCTGTGCTCCGCGTTAAGCTCCGCGGCGAGTTGCTGTGCCAAGATCTCCAGGTCGGCGGCTTTGATCGAGCGCAATGTTGTACACGATCCAGTGGCGCTTGAGCCCGCCGTCGTAGATGAACGCGTAGTCAAGGAACGTGGTTGGCCGGCGACAGGTTGGCCACCATCTCCGTGCGGTAAGCGTCCAGCCGCGCCTCCTGCGTGTCCTCGCTCGTGCGTCGCTCGGCCTCGTCGGCCTCGTCGCGCTGCACGGCTGCCACGGCTTCGTGCGCTCGCCGCGTCGCCGGCCCACGTCGTTGCTGCCCGTCATGAGGGTCAACTTGGGCGCCCGTCATGAGGGTCACGAACTGCGCTCCGCCACGCCGCTGATCGTTGCGAAACATGGAGTTGATGCGGCTCTGGCTGAGGCCGCGCTCGCCAGTGGCCGCTTTGAGGAGGCGCAGGTACGGCTCGCTTTTTGTGACTTCCGCGGTGAGGTTCGCCACCTCCTCCTCCTCCTCCTCCTCCTCCGCCTCCTCCTCAATACAGTAACTGCAGGCCTTTACGTGTGGCCCGCCCATGTGAGGCCAGATCCCACAGAGCGAGCGCCAGCCCCCCTCCTACCCCCTCCGAGCCCCAATACACTCCCCGGCACACTCCCCTTGGCGCGTACTCGGCGCGCAGCTGCCCCGGGAGGAGCACACTCATACATGTACCTTGGCTGGGCCACACACGCTCGTGGAGGTGGCTCTCTAGTGGCTCTCGTTGTCGAGCAGCACGCCATAGAGGGCCAGAGAACCGCCAGTCCAGTCGCCGCGTGAATCTTCCTTCAAGGCTCTCGCAGCCAGCTCAGGCCATTCGGCCATACATGTAGCGGTCCTCGACTCATCCGTCATCGACATCGTCGGACGCAAACGTCGGCCTCAGAATGCAGGACTATTGTTTACGGTACGTTCACTTACCATAAATGGGACGGACCCGCCCGTCCCGTGTTTAGGCGATAAGCCATTCACATGCAGGCACATGTTTCGGTCGCAATTGACGCGAGCGGCTCCACCGATAATGCGCCGGTCCCGGCTTTTGAGCTCACGAGCAACGAGGGCGTGCCGCTGGCCGCGCTGCCGCACCTCACCGCGCTCGGCGAGCGCTGTCAGGTGTACATGCGGCGCGCGCTAGCCGAGCAGGCTGATCCGCGGGCGCACCTCTCGCTCTATCCAGATCCGTTGCAGGGCGTGAGTATCGCGCCACGGCCGCGGGCCGACGATGTGCGGCTCGTCTTCTTTGTGCTCGCTTCGCGGCCGAGTGCGCTAGCGCTCGTGTCCCGCCTCGTGCGCGCTCTCTACAGCCCGGTTCACCTCTTCCTCGTCCACGTCGACCTCAAGGCGAACGCCTCCGTGCACGAGGCGCTCGTTTCATACGCGAGTACGCTTGCCAATGTGCATGTGCTCAAGACACGGCGGCTCGTGCAGTGGGGTGGCTTCTCGATGGTGACAGCGATGCTGGATGCCATGGCTTCATTCGTCCAGCGCGTGGACTTCGACTTTTTCATCAACCTGTCCGACAGCGAGTTGCCCCTGCGCACGAGCGAAGAGCTCACCGCCTTTCTCGGGCGCTTCAAAGGCCGCGCGTTTGTGCACGTCGACCCGCCGCCATCCGCTGCGGGCCGAAGGGGTGAAGGAGGCGACGCCGCGACGTCAGCAGCGGCGGCGGCGGCGGCGGCAGCAGCTGCAACGGTTGCGCCCCGCTTGGAGGACGACGTCGAGCTCGAGCAGTTCCCATCCCCATCCCCTTCGCAGCGCCGCCGCCGCGCCTTTTGGGGCGGCGCCTTGCGTCGGCACTCCGTCATAGAGTGCGGTGGTTTCGGATTCGTCAGTGTCAATTCGAGCGCCAACTCGAGCCTGACGCGCCGCTCGCCCGGTCCGGCTTGCTGTTACGGCCAGTCGGGCCCGCTGCTCCATGCGGCGGTGCCCTTTGCAGCGCCCGAGCCGCCCCGGCCGTCCTATGGCGAGTTCCGCGGCACGCAGTGGGCCATTCTACCGGCGAGCCTCTGCAGGTACCTGATTGCGGCTGATTGCGGCTGATTGCGGCTGATTGCGGCTGATTGCGGCTGATTGCGGCTGATTGCGGCTGATTGCGGATGATTGCGGCTGATTGCGACTGATTGCGACTGTTTGCGGCTCCTGCCGGCGAGCCTCTGCAGGTACCTGCTCACGGATGCGCACGCGTTGCAGTGGGCGCGCGTCTTCGAGCGTCGGCTGCTCGCGGACGAGTGGTACCTACCCACGGTGCTCATGCACTCGCCCTTCCGGCGCACGGCGATCGATCTGCCCCTGCGCTACGAGATGTGGCCGGAGAATGAGGCGGGTGCGCGTGCGCGCTACTGGGCGTCCCTGCCCGAGGCGGAGTGGGGGGGCGCCATGTTGCTCGATGGGAAGGCGCTGGCGGCCGCGCAGCGTTCGCCCGCGCTCTTCGCCAAGAAGGTGCTGCCTTCGCACGAGCCCACACTGCTGCGCCGACACGACGCGTGGATGGCGCGCAAGCTCAGCGGGGAGCCTGAGCCGCAGCAGCCGCCGATCGCCTCGCCACACCTTCGGGCGGACCCGACGCTCGACAGCTTCGGGATGCCCGCGCTTGGCGGCGAGGCGGCGGCTGACGACGGCGATGCGCCATCCCGAGCACCCGACCCGGACGTGCCGCCCGAGTCCGAGGAGGAGCGGCAGCAGCAGCGGCAGCAGCGGCAGCTCACGGCGTCGCTAGATGCGCCTTCGCGGCGGCGGCGAGGGCGGCGTCGGCGTGTCGCGTCGCTGGTGTTCACCGACGGCTCCTCGTGCTCATGCGCCCCCGAGTGCCGGCCGATCAAGGCTCCTTGGGCGGCGAGCCCGGAGGATGCCGCCGAGCTGACCGGCATGCCGTTCGGGTCCGGCGATGCTACCGGCGATGCTACCGGCACGCCGTTGGGGTCCGGCGAAGCTACCAGTACCTGCTGCATGCACGCCGCCGATGGCAGGGCAGCATTGTGCGCGGGGGGCAGTGGGGACGATTTGGGATCGGACTTGAGAGTGTCCGGTTTGGACATGGCCGCGTTACCGCTGGCCCTCCGCCCATGCCCGCAGCCGCGGCTAGGGGGTAGCGGCTTCAGCTCGGGCGGAGGCCAGCCCGTTCAAGCCCTCTTCCTCAATAGGTCCCCCTACCCGGTGCGCGTCCTACACGTCGACAGCACAGGGGCTGAGCAGGCACTGCTCTCGCTGCGCCCGGCCGAGCACGCCGAGGTGGACACGGACAGCCTGCAGGCGTGGCGTGTCCGCACGCTCGGAGGCTCGTTGCTTGTGGAGCTCGATACGACGCCGCGAGTCGACGACGCGTCAGGGATGGCTGCCATACACATTGAAGATTGCTTAGGGGCGTGAAACCACCGGCACCACCCACGGTGGGCGGTGCTCCAAAAGACCTCCCTATACAAGCGCTACCGTCGCGCACGCGGCACGGGCTCACGACGGCGGGCTCAGGGGCGCACACCGACGCGCGACGGCGTGGGCGACGCCGGACGCGCCTAGCCTGCAAGCGTGGTAGGACCCGCCCGCGCCGCCCCGCAAGGCCCTACCGCCTAGCAGCTACCAGCGCGGCTGGAGGCGGGAGCGGCCAGGCCCCCCCGGCGCCCGGGGCCGACGGCCGTTGAAGCCCCGTTGGGGGGGTACTAGTTACAAAATGTAAAGTTGAGTACGAATCGTTTTAGGATATACAGACGAAAGTATAAACAAGCGCACCTGTGCATCACGGCACGCGCACAGCCCAGCTCAAGGCCCGGCGCGGGGTCCTTCGCGTCGGAAGCCACGGCTGGAAGCGACTTCAGAGCGAACCGAAGCACGCCGTCCACGTGCCTACCGCCGCACTCAGAACCCCATGACTTCGCCGTTGTCGTCGGGCATGGTGAAGACGTTGGTTTCCTCCTGCTCCATATTCGCGGCCGCGACGGCCTCGGCGCGCGCGCGCTGTTGCATGTCGACCTTGCAGCGCAGCAGCTTGTGCAGGTCCTTGAACATCTTGACCTGCTTGGCGTTCGGGCCTTGGTTCTCCTTGATGCGCTTCTGCCGGTCGCGCAGCTCCTTGCTCGCGGCGTCCTGCTGCTTAATCTTGTAAGCGTACAGCTCCTTGTACGAGCGGACCTGGGTGCCGTCGGGCAAGGTGCGCCGGAAGCGGCCCGCGCGCTCGTCATTGGAGCGCTGCAGCTTGACCGTCTCGATCTGTCCCAAGGACTCGTAGTAGTACACGTTCGACTCCTCGTGCGCCGCCTCCTTGAGCGCCACCTCCGCCTCCGCCCTGACCGTCCCTAAGTCGGAATCGATGCCGGCCTTGGTGTTGTTGTACAGCGTTTTCTTCTCGAGGTAGCCCGTCTCCTTGTCGCGCACGTCGGTGCGCATCTTGCGCAGCTTGACGATCTGCGGCGCGAGCTTGTTCTTGTGCCGCTTGATCTTGTCGTTGATCTCAGCAACCACCGCGGAGAGCTCCTCGAGGGTCTTCCCTTTGACCTCATCCACCTCCGCCTTGGCGGCCGACACCTTCTCGAGCTCCTCCTGCGTGTGGCCGTAGCCAGTAAGGCCGCGCCGCGCCTCAACCTCGCCGAGCGTCGCGGCGAGCGCGCGCTCCTGCTGGCGCAGCAGCCCTTCCGTACGGCTCACCACGCCCCACTCGGCGCGGATCTCCGAAAGCTCCGCGCGGTAGCGCTTGTACACCGCCGTCTTGCCGCGCAGCTCGGACGCGTACTTGCGGAATTCGTCGCCCTTGAGCACGGGCCGATCGCTCACCTTGGCGAGGTCGCCCGCCTTCTCGGCGAGCTCCGCCTCGATGCCGGCGCGCTCGCGCCCCACCGTCGCCAGCCGCTGCGCGATCGCCTCACGCTTCTTGGCCACAAGCGTCGCCTGCTGCCGGAACATGGCCAGCTTGTCGTCGGGGTTGATGTTCTGCGCGCGCTTGCGCTCCTCGAGTTGCTGCACGGCGCGCGCCATCTGCTTCTGCTGCTGCTCCATCTGTGCCACCTCCACCTCGTTGACGGACGGCTCAGCAAGCACCTGCTGCAGCTCCTCCATGCGCCGCTGCTTTAGCAGGATCTCCTTGGGCAGCGTCTCGAGCGCGCGCTGCTCGAGGCTGTCGACCTCGCGCTCGAGCGCCTCGAGCGTCTGGCGCGCGTCCTGCGAGCTCGACGAGCGCTCGGAGCGCTGCGCGTTCAGCCGCTCCACCATCCCGTTCAGCCGCGCCTCTGCCTGCAGCAGCTGCGCCTTTTGGTCCTTCAGCCGGTCCTGCAGCTTCACCTGCTCGTCCTGCTGCAGCCGCAGCTTGTGCGTCGCCTCGAACATCTCCTCGAAGCGCTCGTGGTCGGCGAGCTTCGTCTTCAGGTTCTCGACCTTCTGCTCGAGCATGCCCTTGTCCTCCTCCATCTGCATGATCGCCTTCTTGATCTCGTTGGGCGAGATGAGCTGCGACTTGTACTTATCCGACGTCTTGTGCACCTCCTTGAACTCCTCCTGCAGGTCCTTGTAGTTCTGGTAGACTTCGACAACCTCCTCGTCGGTGAACATGTGTTCGGGCACCTCCACGTTGACCAGGAATCGCGCCAGGTACGCGCGCTTCTGCAGCTCAGGCAGCCGCTGCAGCATCCACGCGAGCATCGGGTAGATGAGCTGCGGCTCGCCGTGGAGCAGCGCCGCCTTGGCCTGCTGCATCTCGATCGAGATCTTGTAGTTAAGCACCCGCATGAATTCGAGCATGCGCGTCGCCGTCGCGTCAGGCGTCTCGTCGCGCAGGTCAATGCGGTGCTGAGACGACAGGTTTGCCATCACCTCGTTGACCACTTCGAGAAGCTCGAAAGGCGACTTCTCGTCGAAGGCGACCATGGTCAGCTGCATCTGGAAGGGTGGATCGTTGAGCCGGTCGACGATGAACTGGAGCTCGCCGCCCATCTGGCCCGCCATAGCACGCAGTCGGCGCCAGCAAAAAGGCCGTTTGCACCGCCAAGAAAACGCTGGGACAGCGCCTAATACGCTGTGAACAGTACATTAACCGCCTGCGCAGCCGTTCGTCGAGCTACAGCCGTTCGTTCCCCTGTGTGTTTCGTCTCCTTTGAACGAATTCCGGTCAGCTACCGTATTAGGCAACCCGGGCCTTCAATGGCATCGCTGAAATGCACGTCCGCAGCAGCAACAGCACAGTGCTGAACGCTGACACGCACCTGCATCACCAACATCACCTGAGCCCGCATCGCCACTCAAGTGGTCCGAACGACATCCCTCAATTGCAGCGCCACCTTAACGCCGCCTGGGCAAGCCATGCAATCGTCGGCCCCAACAATGTGACCGTCGTGGAGGCCTCCGCCGGTCGTTGGTTCCCGCATGGCAGCTGTGCCTCTCCCGAACTCTGGCTATTTCTGAGCGGACACGCCCGAACCTTTGCATGGACGGCGCCCTTTTTTGCCCGCTTCGCCAGCGCCACAGCCTCCGACTGCGCCTTCATCGTCGCAGCCGTGCCCGACGAGCTCGACGCACCGCTGAAGGACTCGACGCCCGGCGGTGCCTACGGCCGCGTCGACCATGCTGCGCTCGCGAGCGCATTCGGTCCAAATCCGGAAGTGGCCGCCCTTTTGCAACGGGTGGCGATTACGTCCTTGGTCAATCGCGCTGGTGCTCCGGCTGTGTGTTACGCTGTGCTGCGCCGTCGAGGCGCGATCAACAATTACCCCGCGGCCCTCGCCTTCGGCTGGCACGCAGTATGGGCTCTCGCCCAATGGGCGAGCTGGCATCATGGCATCGAGCCCGATCCGAGCTCGATTGTCATCCGCACGCGGCCCGACGTCTTGCTCACTCTCCCGCTCGAGCTGGCGAGCCTGCGTCGGTACGTGGCGCATGGGAGGCACGGTCGGCACCTGATGCTCGGTCAGGCGGTCAAGCGCGCCACCGGCTCCAACCTCGCGCAGTCCGACGTGCACGCCATCTTCTCCTTTGGCTCCTACGAGGCTGACGTGGCAAAGCCTCTTGAGCGCGCGGGCGACCGTCGTCTCGAGCCACGCCACGGTCTCCTCTGGTGGCAGCGGGGGTTTGCGTCCGGGTGGGGCTACGGGCGCGCTGTGGACGTGTGGGCCAAGGACGCGAGACGCTTCGGACGACCGTTGGGTCCGCTGTCACATGCCGTCGAGGCGCTCTTTGAACAGGCTGGGCATGTTGCTGGGCTTCACGGCGATCAACTGAGAGGTCGTCCGGGAGGCGATCGCATGTGGTTCGGCAACGCGAATGGCAGCTCCACGAGCATGGGCGATGGCGCTCACGAAAACGCCTCTCAGGAGAGCAAGAGTCCGATGGAGCGGTGCGTCAACAGCTGCCTCTGCTTGGACGGCGTGAGCACCACGTGCCAGCGACCTTCGTGCCTCGTCACGGTCGCAGAGAGCCTGGTAGTTAAAACGGATGCATGTAACGTTCAGCGGCATCTTGCTGCGATCAACGCCACCAGCCGCGCCAGTGCTGGGCCCATTGCGCCTTGTGTGCTTCGGGGTCCGCTGCCATGGCCCCCAAACCGCGACGATGCGGCGGGCGAGGTGCTCATGGCTACCACGCGGTTCGACCTTGCAGCCAGTGTCAGCTGCTACTGCGCGGCGGAGACGACGACGCCCGAGGCCATTGCCAGTGGCGCGCTCGTATGCAGTGACAACGAGCGCGGGCTACGTGGAAGCCACTGCTTTCGCGCGAGAGATGTCAGCAGCGCAGGCGCAAAGCTCCTCGCCAACAACAAGAAGGTCGCCGTTGGCCACTATCGGTGCAAGAGCGGCGCGCGTCTCGAGCCCGAGGCTGTTACTGTGAAGAGCGGCGCGCGTCTCGAGCCCGAGGCTTTCACTGTGTCAACAGCGCCAGCACAGCATCCTTCACTCGGCGTGTCACGCGGCGTGTGGCCGGAGGGCTGCAACGGCCCTCTATTTGCCGCACCGCAGCCGGTCGTGACGATTGCGACGTGTTTCGTCGCCAAATAGTCGCCAAATAGGTCAGGGTCGGTGACGAGCTCGTTTACGCAAATAGCCGACAACCCGTGTCGTGCCGCACACGGAAATACCGGCACGGCGCGCGCCCGGCACGGCGCCACGTTGCAGACAACTCGAGAAAAGCTGCGTTTTGCATCCTGGGGAGGGCGGCGTTGGAGTGTGGGTGCAGCGTCGGGAGCGGCCTTCACCGGAGCCCATGGAGCGCATGTCCTCCAACGGCGACTGCCTCCCTCCTGAGCTCAAGGCGGCAGAGCCCCAAACGGAGCCGATGACGGTCGACGAGTATATGATGCAGCACATCCCCGGGATTGAGGCGGAGATTAATCTGTTCCTCGAAGCTCTGATGGCCGCTCGTCCTGCGAATTCCATCCAATTCATGGCAGAGTACTTGTCAAAACGAGGCGGTGGACAGGAGACGCCTCAACGTTCATTGTCGCTCAACGTTGAGGCGGCAAGCGGCGCGTCCCCATCCGAGTCCTTTGCGCGGCACAGTCCAAACGTTTCGTTTAGGCAAACTAAGGTCAACCGAGATATTGTAATCACGGTTAACCTGAGCGCGAGGGCGCAATGGGTGAAGGCCTTCCTCGACTGCGATCCGCGGCGGCATCTGTGCGATTATTTCAAGCCGGGCGACGAGCGCGGTCCATTTGGTTATCTGCGTGCCCAAGGCTTGAGGCCACGGGGGCCGCCTTCCCACCACTTTGCAGTTTGGCGGCCGACGAGTCTCGACGCGATGCGGATGCTCTTCGACGGCTCGGCCTGTGGAAAGGCCCTCAACATCAAGGGCAAGTCAGCCAGGAGCGGCATCCTGTCTGGCTTTGTGCCCTTCTTGCAGATTGACAACGAGGCCGACAAGGGCAAGGTGGGCACGTCTCCGTCGGACGCGCGCAGCCGGGTCTTCTTCCGCACGAAGGCGGCGCGCGACAGCGTACGAGCGCGACTCGAGCCCATACTCGCCGAAATAGAGGCGCGTGCTACCAAAGCCACGCAGCTGATGACCGGCTGGAAGTTGGGCAAAATGGCGCTCGACGAGTATCAACGCGATGAATGTCTGCATGACTTGGGCTTGCTGTGGAAGATGAAGGCGGGGCATGAAACGCTGATCGACATCGATGAGCACGCGCGGCCCGAGGTGCCCGCGCTTAACCAGGCGTATGGGCTCGACATGCCCGAGAGACTCCTCTGGCAAGCCTTTGTGGTGCGTCAAGACATCAGCCATCCGCCCGGCTGGGAACCGGGCCGACCGAGCGAGCCAGCGTTCATGGACCTGAATATGCAGGCGATGCGCGAGAAGAAGAAGCCGCTGGCCGCCATCTGGCAGTACGACCGCGAGAACCCTATGAACCCTCGGGGACTGCTGATGGCCCACGAAGAGGAGATTGGGGTACGGCCAGTCGCCTCCGACATCGACGCCTTCCTCATTGGCAGTAAGGGGATGGAAGCCGGTCCCCCGCTGCCCGACGACCAGCTCAAGCTTGCGCATTGGTGCATCACCAACGTGGCCGGCGTGCTCGAGACGCCCATGTCGCAGGGGTGGACCAAGCGATGGCTCGACGTGCTGAAGCACGAGACAGTCATCAACGCGGTGCCGAAACACTCGATGCCAGAGTTCGGCTACGGAGATACGCGCTCGTACGACATCATCGTCAAGATCGTGCAGCGGCTCAACTTCTCGGGCGCCGTGCGCCACGGCGCCGAGTGCTTCAATTTCTATTTCCCACAGGAGCTGGATACGGAGTTCCTCGTGTGCTGGGAAGGATTCAAGGATTACGTGCCGCTGAACGTGCCGTGGGCCTACGTGGACCAGGCCGGCCTCAAGCACTTCCTAATGGCGCGCTTGGAGGAGGGCTACTCATTCCCTCTCAACCCCAAGTGGATCCTGTGCGACCCGGGCTTCCGCGACATTTTCGACGTGATGCAGAGCGCGCCGCACGCACAGGAGTCGCTCGAGTCTTGGCTGCCCGCTGATCTCCGCAAGCGGATCAACGAGTTGCTGAAAGCCTACCCTGAAGGCTTCAAGCCCGTCGCGAAGGAGGGCGAGAGCATGATCATGATCGACAATGACATGGCTGAATGGGAGCTCAGGCGCCACGCGGCCCTCGCGCGCGCCAAGGCCAAGCTCAAGGCTATCCACAAGTTCAACATGCTTATCCGAAGAAGATCGATGGATACGGGATTTCCCGCCGTTGCTCCCCTGTCTTAGCACCCACGGCGTTGATTGTCGAGCGCACGTAGCAGTGCACTGTACGTTTTACCTCATAATTCATGTTGTACGGTTGTTGATGTTGAGTACGGTCCGCATGTCCCGAGTTGTATCCGCCGGTACCACCACCGACCACGAGCGCCGCGCGAGAGAGGCCCGCGCCCCGGTCGGCGTCGCGCGCGCGATCGTTCACGCTCCGCCGGTCCGCGCTCGAGAGACGAGACGTGCGACCCGGGCGCCCGGCCGGCGGCGGGGACCCCGCGGGGTACAAGTAAACGTTTCTCTTTCTGCTGGTTTGTGGTTATTCGTCGGTAACTATTTGGTTTTATGGTTATGGCTCGACGGGACGATGGACTCGATGCACGCCGCCGCCGGCGCGCCCCGCGCGCCCCGCGCGCGCGCGCCTCGCCGCGCCGCGCCGCCCGCCTTCGCCGGCCCCTGCCTAACGATTTTTTCAGTCGTTGCGACGTGCCCGCACGCATACGCTGGGCGGGATCGGTGGAGCGGCGGGCGGATGATGTCGGTACCCTTCGGCGATCGTTACCGACATAAAAGCGTCCGAGAGCGCCCGCCGCGTGAGCGTGCCCGCGGAGAAGTGTGCGTTACACAACGAGTGCACTGTTGCAACAAACGGGGCGAACCCGGGCGCCGGGGAGCGACAACTCGCTCGTGCTCGTCCGGTGTGGGCGCTATGCCGCCGCAGCATTCTCTAGCATAGATTCATTCTGTCGCGAGCTTATCGCGAGCCGCCCTCATCGGTAGTAGAGCAACTTCATCCAATGCTCCGCTCGATCGATCTTATTGGAATCGAGCTCGATCTCGAGCCCAGCCCGCCAGCCCTCACCATAGTGCCACGAGAGCCGATAATGACCATTCTCGTCGACCCGATCCTCGTCGTCACCGTTGTGCAGCCCGGAGCCGAGCGTATCAGCGGAGGAGAGGCTGACCTTCTCGACGCGCGAGAAGCCAAACGAGCCCCCGGGCTCGTCGCCCTCCTCCTCGTCGTCCCCGTGCTCGACGCAGAAGTACCAGTGGACGCCGTTGGCCTCATGGGTGCGATTGCCGAGCGTTCGCTTGCACACCGCTTCTCGGGGCCCGACAGCGCCGATGGCGATCGAACCGTCGGGCCGCTGGGCACCGACAAAGACATACTCGGCGTCCAGGGGGATGGACTCGATGTTCTCCGGTAGCGGCGCGCCGTGCTCGGCGTCCGCCACGTACGAGACGCACACGTGCTGGGTCCAGCCATCCAGAAAGCTCCTCGGGAGGTCGCGCTGCACGCCCCGGGGCACGCCACGGGCGTTCCAAGTTCGCGAGGGCGTTCCGTACGACTTGTCCATCATCGAGGGCAGCAGAATCGCGGCCGCGCCGCCAGGTAGCTGCTGGAGGAGGGGGTCCATCATGACTCGCTCGCTTACATACTGGCGCGGCAGTTGCGGGTATCGCACAAGGTTCAGCAGCGTCGCGGCCGCCTCTGCGAGCGCCGCGGCGGGCTGCGCTCGCAGCCAGTCGACGGTGGACTCGAAGACGTCCTCCTCGGGCGCGAGAAGCATGTCCGCCTCGAGAAGATCGCGCATGAAGCGCAGCGGCATGCGCAGAAACGTCGAGCCCGCGCGGCACTGCGCAAACTCTTTCAGGACGACCTTCATAGCAGCCTTCTCAAGCGTCGTAATGCTGTAGCGGTCGGCGAGCGTCCACGTCTCGAGGCTATTCGACGCCTCGAGTCGCAACTGGATGGCGACGGCTGCCGCATGGAGAAGAGAGAGCACCTGCAGGTAGTGAGCACACTCGAGCAGCGGGATGATCAGCGACTCGGAGAGTGAGACCTCGCCGACATACACGTATTCCAGGAGCTTCTCGAGCGCGCTTGCGGAGAGGTGGGGAAATTCGATCGGCCCAGCCGAATCCGACCAGTCAGCCCCCATGCGGCCATGCAGGTAGTCACTGCTGGCCGCCAGGATGTTCCTATGCGCCTCAAAGGTCCTTCCATCGCATGCTCGGATTGTGACGTCTGTCAGGCGTCTGTTCCTAAAGTACTCGATCATGCGAGGCGGCTGCGCATGCCCGCCGCTCAAGGTGAGGACCTCTGTCGGCCGCGGCCGCTTCGGGTTAAGGTTGCGACCGCTGCCCCCACGCAAAGCCAAGGCTGTCACGAGACCGCCGTTCGTCAACTCCATTTCGCGAGGCGCTCCGACTGGGCGCTCCGTTCATCTTTCCAGGGTGCGCCACGATCAAGATCGAACGTTTCTTTCATCGCACATGACCCAGCTTCGAGTTGTCTTGGCTAGACTTGCGCTTCGTCATTCATGCAGAAACGCTCGTTTGTCGAGACACGTCCTCGAGCAATCCCTCGAGCCGTCCTCGCGCCCGCCGCCCAGAGGGCGGAGGCACGACGAGAGCCTGAAACGAGCCCCTTGCAGGCCCCGAAATCATGAGGAGGCGCAGCACGTCGTGTCTGCTGCTGCTTTGCCTGCGTCCAACTCTGTCGGCCTTCTCCTCACCGCTTCAGCAACTGTGCCGCCGCCGCCGAGCCTCGTCCCTCCGCGCTTGCTCGACTGCGCCTTTTGAGACGGCCTTCACACTGCAGCTCGAGCACGGCCTGTGTGTGGCTGTGCGCCTGCCTTCGGCCGATGCCGGCAACGCGGATTCGACGGCGTTGCCGCTCGACGAGCTGCACCCGCGCGAGCTTGACCTGCTCTCGGACATGCAGCCTGCTCGGAAGCTGATGTACGCCGGCGGCCGGGTGGCGATTCGCCGTGCGCTTCGGCTCGCAGGCGCTGCCACCGCCGCAGACGCACCCGTACTGTCGAATCCCTCGGGCGCCCCCGCTGTCTTCGCCGGCGCCATGGGCTCCATTAGCCACACGACCGGGCTCGCCGCAGCGTACGTCCAGTCTACTGCCGACCTTGGCGGCGACGGCGTCGGTGGCGGCAGCGGCAACGGCGGCGAGTGGTGGTCACGACGGACAGTCGGCATCGACGTCGAGAGCGCGGCTCGCGGCGTCGCGCTCAAGATTGCCACGCGCGTGCTTGCTCCCGAGGAGAGAGCGACCCTAGGGGTGTGCGCCAGCATGCCTGAGCACGCCGACCTGCTGCTGCGCGTCTCGATCAAGGAAGCGCTGTACAAGGCGCTGCACCCGCTGGTGCGCCGGCCCATCCGATGGCACTCGGTCACCGTGCAGCCGATGCCCGACGGCACGTGCACCGTCGATGTCGGCAAACTCGAGAAGCAGGTGGGCATGCGCATGGCGGCAGAGGCAAGCTGGCGCCTACATGAAGGGTACGTCATTTCGACGGCGGCGGCGTGGAGCGACCAGAGGGACGGCGTCGTGACGCCCACGGGCGCGGCCTGCCGGGGTGCCGCCGCCCAGTTTTCTGAAAGCGAATATCCGTAGCCCGAGTTCAATACACGTGAGTCGTGAGTGTTGAAGACGCTTCTGCCTGAGTATCGAGGTGTTCTTGCTTGCTTGAGTTGCTCTAGCAGACTACCGTGATTTGGTCAATCAACTCTCCGTGCGGAGCAGCGGAACGAACGATCGTTTCGAGTGCCGTACCGGTACTATTTTAGACCAACGCTGTTGCTGCCTCAGCAACAAAATGGCGCAGCCGTCTTGCAAGCCCAAAAGCTCGACGGAGGCACCCTGGGGCTCCTTCGACGTGCCGCAGACCCTGACGAGCACCTATGCCTCGACGTACATCGATGCAGGCATGTGCCGGCCACGCGAAAAGATCATTCCCAAGCCTGCGCACGAATGGGGGCACGACTTGAAGTTCGAGGGCCGCTCCACGGCGCAGGACGCCTACACGAACCACAATTCGTACATGATGCGACCGAGCTGCAAGCCAGAGCCCAAAGTCGTGGCGACCCCGTGGATGACGCCGCTCACCACCACGGCGGGTTCGCACTTCACCGCTTATTCGGGAACTGCGAGGACAGTCCCCTTCCGGCCGAAGGCTTCGACCGTCGACCTCGATGTGAAGTTCGAGACGCGCTCGACACAGCAGGATGCGTACCCGGCAATGGGGTATGTCAGACCGCCCAAACCCTTCCTTCCGAAGGAGCAGCCGCGCGACAACCTACCCTTCGAGCACACTTCTACTTCGCGCGCGGCCTACATCCCGCATGAGGTGATGCCCTACGTAAAAGCACGGAAGCCCTCGGGTGCAGGGGACCCATTTGGAGCATGAACTGAACCATGACGGCGGCAACAGCAGGGAATGGCGTGAGCCAGAGTGGAGGGTCGTTGCGAGCACACGGCCTGCGGTGTCCTCTCCACGACTCCACCTCTCCTCGGTACCGTGGACAGCCGGCACTGCTCAGATGTGAGTGGCATTCGTGAGGTTACATTGAGTTAGCGTGTTCTCAGACCTGAGGCAGGTAAGGTGCATCTCATTTCTGCATCCGTGATGTTCTGGTTCTTGACGAAACGCGTCCCGGCGGCCGAGGATGCGGCGGGCGCTGCTCGGCCTGCTTCTGGCGTCGCCGGCAAGCGCATGGAAAGTAACCCCAAAGCATGGAGCGCGCGCACGCACGGCTTCGCCACGCATGAGCACGGCTGACAAATCGATGACGCAGAAAATGATGGCGATGGCAGATGCGAGCACCGTGCAGACAGGTGGAGCTGGCGGCGCAACCACCTACGAGGCCCTGCTGCGCTTGGACGACATGTGGTCGAACTTGCGTTCGGGAGAGCTCCCCGCGCCGCGAGCTGTCGTCTTCGAAGAGCCGAACGCGGCTGCTGAGACACCGGACTTTGACGTTGTCGTGTGTGGCGGTAACATCGGCATCTTGCTGGCGACGGCGCTCGTGCTGCGTGGGCTGCGCGTGGCGGTGCTGGAGGCTGGCGAATTACGCGGGCGTGAGCAGGATTGGAACGCCTCGCGCAAGGAGGTGATGGAGCTCGTCGAGGCCGGCATCCTCTCGTTGGAGGAGGCGACGGAGCAGGTCATCGGGATCGAGTTCAACCCAGTGCGCTGCGGCTTTCCCGGCGTCGATGACGTGTGGCTCAACGACGTGCTCAACGTCGGCGTGCGGCCGGAGCGCCTGGTCGCATGCGCGCGCGCGCGCTTCGAGGCGGCGGGCGGCGTGGTCCTTGAGAACACCGCTCTCACTCGCGTCAGTGTCCGGCCGGGTGCGGCTGTCCTGTCGACCAAGGGCGGCGGCGAGCTGCGCACACGTTTGGTGGTGGACTGCATGGGACAGCGTTCGCCCATCGTTGCACAGGTGCGAAACGGGCAGGAGCCCGACGGCGTCTGCATCGTCGTTGGCTCGTGCGCCGACGGCTACGCACCAGAGCGCAACACGTTTGGCGACATCATCTTGGCGGACTCCAGCACGGAGCCCGCTAACAACGGCTGCCCCAACCAATATTTTTGGGAGGCCTTTCCGGCCTCTGCGAGCCCGACGCAGCGCACCACGTATCTCTTCACGTACTTGGGCCTCGAAAAGGAGCGCCCCTCCGTGCTCGACATCATGGAGGATTATTGGAAGCTCCTGCCCCTCTACCAGGGCGTCGAGCTCGAGGCTCTCACGCCGAGGCGCATTCTCTTCGGCCTCTTCACCTCGTACAAGGACTCGCCGCTGCCGGTCAAGTGGGACCGAGTGATGCAGATTGGGGACGCGGGCGGCTTGCAGAGCCCGCTCTCGTTTGGCGGGTTTGGCGCCATCACGCGTCATATTGGTCGACTGACCCGCGCCGTCGTGGGCGCCATCGAGGCGGATGCGCTCCAACGGCATCAATTGGCGCTGATCAACCCGTACCAGGCAAACCTGCGCGCGGCGTGGCTGTTCCAGGCGTCGATGCGCCCTCCGGTCGTCCCAGGCGCCTGGCCGGACGACTTTATCGTCAAGGTGCTCGCCTCGACGTTTGAGGTTCAAAAGGGTGCGGGCGTCGGCGTGATGCTCCCGTTCCTCCAAGACACGCTCCGCGTCGATGGGCTGGCGGTCACCATCGGGGGGCTCATGCTGAGCGCCCCGGCGACCGCCGTCGAGATCTTGGTGCGGCTCGGGCCCGTCCCACTCGCCGACTGGTTCCTCCACTTTCTGGGCATGATTGTCGGCTCGCTCATCGGATCCGAGCAGGGGCGCGCTGCTCTCAAGGCAGCCGAGCCGTCGCTGAGCGCCGAGCAGCGGTTCGCTCTCAACCGTTACGTCGAGGGCTGGCAGTACGGCAGTGGTCTTGACTACGTCGCTCCTGACGGACCACAGGTGATGATCCCCGAAGAGCTTTCGCGCGCAAAGAAGGCGGCTGCTGCCGCACGCGCTTTCGTACCTGCGGCGAAGGTGGCAGCCTGAAGCTCCCGCTTTTGCGAGAGAAGCCGCACGTCCGAGAAGCGAGAACGATCGCGTGCGGCGTTTGTGACGATCTGACGAAAAGAGATACAATAGTAAGAGTCTCCTCGTTATCCTCGAAGATCAAGATGTTTCGTATCGTTTTTGTGTGTGGCATTGGTGCGGTCTCTAGTACCTTTGACCTTGCCATCGAAGAGCGCGTCGCGCCGACACAGTCTGCTTTGCTGGTTTTGAAATCATGTGATTTTGACGGATCTCCCCGCGACTGTGAGCGGTGTGTCGTTATGAATGAAGTGTGATCGGGACAATGCTGTCGCGCGGGCACAGCGGGCCCCATTGCGCATTGGAGCTTTTGTTGCCGCATTACGCCGACGAGGAGCAGCTTGCCGCGGCCATGGAAAGCATGCTTCTTGGCACGCCTGAGGGACAAGCGTCGCTGAGGGACGCCTGAGGGACAAGCGGCGCCTATTACCGAGGCAATCAGCACATTCGCGTCCTTGACTTTGAGCCATCGGCATCATGTACCTCGGAACAGGCTATTGATTGCGAGTGATGGCGAGTGACGGCGAGTGACGGCGAGTGATGGCGAGTGATGGCGAGCATGTACCTCGGAACAGGCTATTGATTGCGAGTGATGGCGAGTAACGGTGAGTGACGGCGAGTGATGGCGAGTGATAGCGAGGACACATCACCCCTTGATTTCCCCTGACTTCCCCTACTCCACTGATTAGGCTGGTTGGACCGCGCCCTGACCAGCCTTTTGACTCAGGTGCGGGAACATTTGAACGCGAACACCTGGCCCGGGGGGTTGGGCAGGCGAGAGAGGACATCGTGCGAGGCGGCATGCGGGGCTCCGTGCCTTACATGCCCCTACACAGGTGGGGCTCCGTGCTCCAACTGACCACCTTGCCCTTTCCCACCGCAGCGAGGGCCTCCCTTTTTTGCCCGAGGCACGGCAGTGGGCGACGTCGACTGGGCATGGACATGAAGAGCACGCCAGATCCTTTTTCAGGGTGCTTGGATCCATTCCGGTGATCTACGTGCTCACGTTCCGAGTGATCCCGCCCTGATCTCACTTGGGCCGTCAAGGCAAGCGACCCCGTATCGATCTCGCTCTGCCGCCGAAGGTTTTTGGGGCCCCACGACCTGCACAACGCGTCTCGGCTCCTTTTTTTTCCCACCCGCAGAGGCGTGGTTTGAGACCGAGACAACGAGGCTCTGCGTCATGAGCGCTCATTTTTTCTGTCTGGCCGGCCGTAAGGCGGCAGACATCGGGGCTCTGAGTGTCCCCTTTTCCTTGTTTTTGTGGTTGGCTGTCTGGCGGCCTTCTCTGGTATCTTTGGAGGCACATGCGGAGCTCCCGGGGTGATTGCCCCTGGGAGGGGAGAGCTCGAGTGGTTCCCTGTCTCGAATCCGGCTCTATGCCGGGTCGT
>Ga0180443_100217_pt1 | contig 33968 bp, 29 predicted proteins | sample ChrtobMetP5_32mM_FD_119753 | JGI IMG/M metagenome (GOLD analysis project Ga0180443, IMG submission 119753) | Chrysochromulina tobin associated microbial communities from unialgal haptophyte culture, Seattle, Washington, USA - P5_32mM MetaG | ecosystem: Host-associated > Algae > Haptophytes >... | reverse complement strand
GCTCGATCCAATCCGGACAGAACTAGATAGTGTCCAAGTGCTATCTGGTAGGGTAAGATACTGCCCAAAAGGTCACTGATCAACAGATATCCGGATATCCGTCTATCCGGATCCAGGCCTTAATCCTCGTCCCTTGCACCCGCCCGCATGGTTGGGCAGCACGCGGGATCCTACGGCGGTGAGCGCGGAGTGGAGCAAACACCGCTCAGCCAGCTTGGCTCCGTGATTAATGAGCCATATATCCCGGAGCGTTGACATGTGTAGCAGGCCGGCCGCTTTTTTGGGGATCAGAACGCCGATGTTTTGCAAGTAGTGTGAGGGGAACACAGCTTCTTCCATACATCGAAGAAATCGAAGGAGAAGCTCGTAGTACGCAAGCTCCGCCGGGTGATTATCCGGAAGGCAGTGCAGCATCTCGACAATGAATGGGTGCAGCGCCCGAGCCTTGCCTTTGCGCTGCTTGCGCACCTCCCGCCTGATGACCTCCACAGGGAGAGCCTTGCGGACTGTCCATGCGTCACCGCCGGGGAGCGTAAGGGTGGGCGACGAAGGGACAAGTGAAGAAAGCCACTCTCCAAAAGCCTCGTCATCTGATGCGCTGAGCCTGTTTTGTATGACTCCATAACGATGGGCGATGGCGTGGACTGCCTCCGCGCTCCTTTCGATGCCCCCATCCTCGTTAGCGAGAGCCGCGAGTTGGAACCTGCCTGTACGTTTGCGCATCCGGATCTCTCGCAAGCGCTGGTGAAGTCTCTCTGTGAACTCATGTGCAGAGCAAGGCTCATCGATGCCGAGGTTAACCGCGTTGCGCAAGGCACGTCGCCGCACGTCCACTTCAGGCTGCAGTCGCGCAATGGCGTCTCTGAGGCGCTTGTCGCACGCATTGCGCAGCTGACTCCAGCAAAGCACTTTTCCTCGTTGAGCCGCCCTTTGTAGTTCACGGTCCCGCACACGCCGGAGGATGACAGCCTTGTAAAGTTTCTCATTCGACGGGTCGCTAAAGAAAGAGCTCGCTCGATCTATCTTCACAATCTGATTCCCACCCGTAGGACGCATTGACTACCGCATACATGCCTTGTAACCATTTGAGCCTCACTTCGGGGTCATCCGGGGGGGTGGCCCTCGGAGGTCGCCCTTCCCATTGATCTGCGCCCATCGCCTCCCTGGCGCACCGAGCGAGATGCGCCTCCAACAACGCCAGCGCGGTGTCTGCAGTGGCTTCCGGCGGTGCGACAAATTGGGCCGCAAGCGCGCGGTACTTAGGCCAGCTAGCAGGTGCCTTGCTGATACGGTAAGTGGTTTCCCGACCGTCACCCAGACGGTCCAAGGCGCCCTCGTTGCGGAAGAACAGCCCGACGCGATGATCGAACACGTCTCCTTCTTCCCCCCATTCTCCCAAAAAGACGCCGCCCTCTCGGATGCGCGCCACCAGGGGCTTTGATTGCAATCAACAAATACGAAATCGATAGTGCGGTCGTGTTGAGGCCCCGTCGACGCCCGAAAGGTGAATTGGTCTGTGCCGAGACCGGAGGGGATTGGCACGGCGATCCCAACGGAGTCGGACATGCTGAACCACCGCCGCCGTAAAGCCTCGTCATGGATCTCATTGGGGGCTCGATTACGACGATACTCCGGCCCGGGCGATGCATTCCAGTCGCCAGCGACCACGAAAGGTGTATGGACCTCGCCTGAGACAGCGTCAACGGTGAGATCCGCCAGCTTGTCAGCGATGAGTTCGAAAAAAGCAGCGCGAACAGCATGACTCGCCGAGGCCGGGGTGTACACGACGGCGAAAAGAAGTTCATCATTGGCCAAGGGCCCGCGCGTGCGGGTGAGGCGGACCGCCAACGCTCGTCGGCCCGCGTACTTTTGAAGTCCCTCCGAAACGGCAGTCGTCAATTGCCCCCCCTCCTGTGCTTCAGAAATATCGGCCGAATGTAAGAGCGCGAGGCTTTTGTAGCTTTGAGTCCCCTCGTTGGCCTGCCGCGCGCATCGAAACTGGCTTTTGTGCCAAGCGAGGAGCACGCCCCCTCGTCGATGGGCATCCTTACGAGAGCTCGACTCCTCCCCCGCTCGGCACACCGCCTCGTAGCCCAAACGGTGTAGTTCCGCCACGAGTCTATCCAGACTAGCTTGCCCCCCTCCCAGCTCTTGAAGGGCCAGTAATGTAGGCTTGCCCCACAGTTGTAGGGTCGAGAATAGGGTCGAGAATAGGGCCCTCATGCGACAGTCCCAGCTGTCGAGTCCAGCGACCTGCCGTTCAGAGAGCGCCGATCCTTTCATATTGAGTGACATGAGCTGGAAGCCGCTCTCGCCGGCTCGGGGCAGCTGAGTATCCATCGCGGCCGGCACCTGTTGGGAACCCTCGTCGCCCGCGCCACGTAATCGAATAGTGCGCCGGAGCAGAGGCGGCGAAAGCGGGTGTGATGTAGAGAGGCACGCTGGAGCTGGCGAGTGCTGAAGCCGTTCGTAGTTCCGCATTGAAAGCTCGTCGGCTTCGTCCCGAGGAAGGGTGACCGGCAAAACCATAGACCCACAAGGGGCAGTGGCGACAAGGGCAGCAGCTGTGAAGGCGGGGGCTGCCAAGGTGCGGACATCGCTGCCGAGCCATCCGTAAGGCGACAAGGTAAGCGCTGCTTTGCACACGCCGACGCCTCCGAACCCTTGATCGAGGATCGCCGCAAGTGTGCCGACAGTCTGAGGAGTGCGTTGTGCGGAACCACGGATAGCATCAGGGGCAGCCGAATGGCAAGGCAGTGAGCCGCCATGACCCGCCTGACCACTCGCAAACTTCCGCGTTGCCACCACGGCGCTATTGCAGCACGGCGCGAGTTCAAGGGAGGCCATCAAAGTCGCGAGGTAAGGGTACCCCGAGGCTGTGCGTCCGGTGTGCTGTGAAGGCTGAGTGGCGCGTCGGACGGCGATCTCCCAGCACTCATAAGGGGGCACCCCCGCAAGCAATTGGCGTCGCCGTGGGCAGTGGGTGCTCGCGAATCGGCGTCCGCGGAAACCGTGCCATTGAGTGGCTCGCGTCCATGAAAGGGAGTTAAGGAGGGTATTATCCGAAGGCGAAGAACAGGCTCAAGATGGTATGCTATTCATCGTCGAACACTACTTTGCCTTCAAAAGGGCTGTCCGGCAATGGCGCAGGCGCCGCGCGCTGCAAGCCACTGCCTCGCCCATCATCACGCCGACTCACTCTCTCTTACCTCCGGGCACCCCAACCGCCTCCTGCTCTCAGACCTCTGCGCCGACAACGGCCCCTGAAGGGACTCGCGGCTTCAAGGCACCAACTTGCGAGCCGCGCGCGGTCACCTCCTCGAGGTTGGAGGCCCCCGGTGACGCCCAGTCTGGGCTGCTAGGGCGAGAGGGGAAGTGTGCACGCGCGCGCGATGGTCTGGGCCACCGGGAACTACCCGCGTCTGTGCCCGCATCGCGCCGTGTAGGTCGGAAGGGTACACACTCGATGGGGGCCGAGAGCGTGTGTGACTCGGCCTCGCTGCTCGGCCGCGATTATGGGACTCGAGTGCCCCCCGCGGCTGCACAGTACGAGCGACGGGACGGCGTGTTATCTCGCGATGGGGGCTGCGCGGACATGCTTAGTCCTCAGCAGGGGGGCGATCACTCAGCCCCACCCCGGTATGCGCGTGTGGGTATTCAGCTGCCGGCGGCCGTGTTCGAGGAGGCATCGGCCGCGCTGCGCACTTGCGACGCCGGGACCTCATGGCATCTCGCATTTGGGCAGTACGGGCAACAGGGCATACGTTCGCATAGCGCGAGAGGCTGGTGCTCAGCAGCCGGAGCAGCCTCCTCGCCCTCCTGGAGGTGCGCATCCTCAGCCTGTTGGACCCTTCAAGGTCGGTGCATCGCTGGACGAACTTCAAAAAATCGTCGGGCACCAGTTCATGCGCGCAACGGTGTTTCCTGACCCCGAGGTCGGCGACGAGATCGAACAAGTGCGCGCTTCGCCGGGCTCGGAGCTGAAGGGTGGCGCGGAGCTTGACGGGATCCTAGCCGCCGCCCCCCCCAGCCTGCCGAGCACGATCCCCCACACTCGCCGCCGCAAGGTCAACTCCACTGCCCCAAACACCTACGGGCAAGCCCCAACTGCCGGGCCGGTGGTGCAGATTAGCCAAGCTCACCCCGGCCCAGGCGCTCAGCCGCCGGCCACCGCAACTGGCCCGGTGACCCGCTCGCCCGCCACCGCCGCTCCCGGTGCGCCTGCCACCGTTACCTCGGCAGCTCAGAGGCAGGCGACTTACTCGGCGCTCGTTGCTGCAAAGCTGGCAGAAGGATTCCTCCTCATCGCTAACTCCTGCCCAGTCACGAGAGTCCCGCTCCTTCAGAGCCAAACTGGGCAGCTTCTCTCCGTCGGCACCGGTAAATGGTTTGAGCTAGCCGCGGACGGTCAGCTCGTGGAAATTCTCGAGCACCCTGGAGCTGGACCCTCTTCGTCTGAGGCGTCGCCTCACCCACAGGTTGACCCGGCCATTCAGACGGCTCAGCCGGGCGCCCAGGGAGTGGGCCCCACGCAATCCCCAGTCGGACACGATTCCATCGACCCCGAGCTGCGGCGCCGACGTGCGACTTGGAGTACGCGATCGTGGTTTTGGGCTTGGCAGTCGATAGGATGACCCCGCGCGACATAAGAGCAGAGCATAGTGCCACCGATCCCGCATCATCAGGCGTTTGCCCGCGGAGGATCACGACGTTGGGCGATACGAGGTCTTTGACCTGGACGAATTTGATCTCTGATGCCGGGAGGTGGAAGAAGCCCGCGAGGTCCGACTTGAGGCGCAGGTCGGCATCCGTGACACTCTGCGCACCATGAACGAAGAAATAGTTGAGCCCTTTGACCGGCTTGTGGCGGAAGGCGTCAAATTGTTCGTCGCCGAGGAGAGTGATTGGGTTGCGCAGGCACCAATCGCGGTGGTCTTCGTTGAGGCACGTGACCATGTAGATAAACTGCCCCTTGAAGGCACGATTGTCCGTGATGAAGTAGACAGCCTTGGCCTTGTACTGATGCCAGAGCTCATAGATCACCTCGGACGCCTGGCAGTAGGTGCTGCCACGCATCTTCTCGACGGCGATGGCGACGTGGAGCGCGTCATTGGGCTCCTCTCGAGGGCGGGCTGGGCAGAAGAAATGACCAAAGCGGCCACCACGGAAGGCGGTCGACAGCTGATCGACGAACTCGGGGAAGACAGTGAGTGTGAACATTCCTGTGATCCTGTTGTCGTCGATGAGAAGGTTAATGCTGTTGAGTCCATCCTCAAACACGTCCTTGGCTTCAACGGGTCTGGTCGCGCCGTCCTGGGTCAGGAAACTGAAGTCGGCACGGAGTAGGAGGTCGGCAAGCCTGTCTCTCAGTCTGAGGGCAGCCGGCATTTTCGCACCGCCGGCGATGATGAACGGGTTGACCTCGTGTGGAGCAGCCCGGTTGGTGACGGGGGTGATGAACATGACCGAGGACACGGGGGCTGGCTGATGGAGAGGGTCCATAGATTTGAACGTGTCCAAGGTGAGCCGGTTGATGTCCCTCGCGATGACGGCCGATGATTCGAAGGTGTGCCCGTCTCCGAGCCCGCCCGGGATGCGGCCGCGGATGGCTTGTTCCGCTTCGTGTTTGTCGCTTAGCGCGCGCGCGACGTGCGGGAGCGCTTGGGCGCACTCGGGCGCCAAAGGTGGCCCGAAGCCTGGGGGTATGACGGTAGGCGCGGCCGATTCGCCGAAGAGGTCCATGTTCGTAGCGGTAATATCTGGCCCTGTCCGCGTCGGCGCAGCTTGGGTCCCGTTGCCTTGCACGGCTGCATTGGTCGCCGTGCGAGCGGGTGCCGGTGGTGCCGCTTGACCGAAAATGACGCGCTGTGTGCCGCCGCCGAAAGCAAAGGGCTGTTGTTGCGGACCGCCAGGTGCACCATTTGCTGCGCCCATTGAGAAAGGGTTGACAAGGGTTCCGCCTTGCAGGGTTCCCGTCGACCCTCGCGCGGGAGCGGCTGGAACGGCCGCGGCTCCATCGGGCGCTGGCGGGTCGCTCCGAGCATGAAGCGCCTTTGGCCGAGGAGGCATCCCAGCAGCAGCGCCCACCTGAAAGGTGGCTCCATTTGCGGGGTTGGCGCGCGCATCGTGCACAGCCGATATAAGAAGAGCGGAGACCGGTGCTGATGTTGACTGAACGAGTGCGGCCGGATGAGTGGACTGGTTCGGGTGCGCAGGTTGCATGATCCGGCGCTAACTTTCAATGCGTGGCTCCGGCGTCCACCGACGCGCGCAAGGAGGCTTGCACTGGAAACTCGCGCCGAAAAGCCGTGAAACCTAAATCTGGAAACTCAGGAGCTAAAGCGGTGAGAGTTAGAGCAACCGGTGCTCCGCGAGCCCACCCGCACGAAGTGGTGGGGCACGGCCGGCGCGCTCCCTCGTTTGTTTTGGTACCGGTACCGGTAAAAAGACGGCAAAAAGACTGTACCGGGGGGAGCGACTTGGGGGGGAGCCGGACACACGAGACAGACACACGAACCTCACGAACCACCTCAAAACCAACCCCACACGGTAAAAAGACACTGGGAGGAGCCGGGACAGAGAGAGATTTGTAACTTACCAAGCTACCTACCGTACACATTGGCAGGACCCCCTGAATTGCGGTGGGGGAATTTGAAGGGGATGACGGCGTGAGAGTATGGCGGCATGCGACATGGGAAAATGGGACGGCATGGTGACACGGCGGGACACGGGCATGGAAACTTGCTTGTTCTCCCCGTTGCTTGTAGAGCCGGCACATACACGGGACACACGGGGACACACACGCACGGGCACACGGATCACACAGACGAACCTCACAGCCATCCCAAACCACCAGCGCACCCACACGCACGACCGCGCGACGACCGAATCCGCGGCCGGCTGTCTAACGTGTGTACCGCTAGATTAAACCGTAGCACAGGGACCTTCCGCGCGAACGCCGCGCGGGGCGTGTTGGCCATGTGAAACACAACACGCACAACCGCGGAGCTCGTGCCGGCGCGCTTTGACGCGTATCTATCAATCTTCTCGCACCAGGCGCATGTAAGTCAAGTCAAGTCAAGGCATCGGTAGACTCGAGAACCGTTTCGCGGGATCCGCGGGTTTATCCAACTTACTTGTACGCACGACTTGAGCACATGCCACATCCCGCCCGGGGGGAGAGCCTATACCCACTACGTATCACACGTGAGTCACCCGAGCAAAGAGTAGCGTCGTATTTCTGTTCACCACACCAAGGGGAGCGGAGAGCATTCCTCAGAGAAGTTGGGAGCGTTTCCACGACATAACCGCTCAAGCTCTACCCAGGAGAGTGCTCTCTCAATTCGTCTTCTTGCTCTTTTTGTTGCCTTTCGTTGCGGCTGTTTTCGCTTGTTCCTCCTCCTCTTCTTTCTGCCTCTTTTCGATGCGTCGGCGAAAGAATCTGGCCCCCAGCTTGCACGCCAGCGCTCCGAAGAGGCCCTTCAAGATATTCTCGTTCCCGAATATAGCATATACTGTGTCAACCAGTGATGTAATGATGCAGGATGGAGTGATCAAATCGACACAATGCGCTGTTGTGGCACTCAAGGTAATGTTTTCTGCCCATGCCACAGTTCGTTCCCACATCGCATCTCGGTCGTCGGGATTCATCTTGCTGAGCGTGTAGCAGAAAAACGAAAACGACGCAAGGGTGCTCAGTCTGACCCGCTTCCACATGCGCTTGCGCTGCATTTCTTCTAGCGCTGCCTCAGTTGCTGCGACCATGCACGCAGCCGACCAAAACCGTCCGGTACCCGCGTCGGTCTCGTTTCCAAAAAGTCGCGCATTAATATCGTGTCTTGTACTGTATGAAGTTCAAGTCTCGAGACGGTGAAAAGACACCGGGTTCAAGTTCAAGTTGAATCTGGCGTCGTACCACACCGAGGGGCCGGAGGTGAGCGGAGAGCCTCCTCGGATAACTCGGGAGGTGTTTCATGACATAACTTAAAATGAGCGAGACTCATGCGAGCGAAAAGCGAGCGTCGGCAAACTCGTCGGCTATTTCGCCCTTCGGGCATAGTTTCCTACCACACCATGCGCATCGAGGAGGCTGAGCCCTACCCATTCGCCGTCCCTCTGGAGGGACGTGTGGCCCTGCTCATGATTGACTGGCAGCGCGACTTTTTGGACGTGGGTGGCTTCGGCCACTCCCTCGGGAACAAGGTTGCGCCGCTGCGAGCAGCACTTCCAGCCGCTGCTGCGGTGCTGCATGCTGCTCGGCGCGCAGGCTTGTTCGTGGTGCATACGCTGGAAGCGCACAGACCAGACCTCTCGGACCTGGTCTCTGCCAAGAAGCGCCGTTGCCCGGCTATCGGTGAGGTGCTCGATGGACAGGTCGAGCGTGGCCGACTCCTGATTGCTGGAGAACCTGGCAATGCAATTGTGCCTGAAGTGGCTCCCGTCCCGGGCGAGCTGATTCTGCACAAACCGGGCAAGGGCGCGTTCTACAGCACGACGCTGCACACCGAGCTGCGTGCCCGCGGCATAACGCACCTCCTCGTCACCGGCGTGACCACTGAAGTCTGCGTCCAAACAACGCTTCGCGAGGCCAACGACCGCGGCTACGACTGCCTCGTCGTGTCCGATGCGACCGAATCGTATTTTGCGCACTTCAAGAAGGCCACGCTTGAGATGGTCGTGGCCCAAGGCGCCATCGTTGGCTGGGCCGCCCGCTCGGAAGCCGTCGTCGCCGCCCTGTCTGGGTACCGCCTTCCACCTACCCCATCTCCAGCCATGATTGCGTCGCTGTCGTCCAACTTCCCGATCGGCGAAAAGAGCGTCCCGACACCGCCGGCACCGCGGCGTACGCTGCTCGCCGTCTCCGGGACGCTCCAGTGCGGCTTTGAGCTACGCGCCAACATGGACCATCCCGATCAGCCTGCCGTACTTGTGGGCTCTGCAGTCGTGCGTGGGGTGAGAGCTTACCTCGATGTTAAGGAGGCTGGGTGCCGTGAGCACCGCCCGGCGCCCGAGAAGGCGCGCGTTAACCCTGCCAACGTAGTCACCGGCGACCGCGACGATGCGAACTTGTACGCAGTGTACCTCGTGCACGAGGCCGTCGTGCTGAAGGCGCTTCTCGGCGAGCCTCGCTATCTCGCCATCGCGCCTGACGCCGTGCGCATCGACCTGATGGCACCGCACACTTCTCCCGCTGTGCGCGCGCTGCTGTGGTCGGCGGCGAAGGACCTCTCCACGAACGCTTCGCCCCCAAAGGAAGCGGCCATCCTCACGGTGCTCGCAACGTACCATGCGCCGAGCTTCGTACCTCTACCAAAGATGGCGGGTGCGGCCGTTGGACGAGGTCGCCCGGACGCCGCCGATCACGACCCCGCGGCCGCAGCGTCGGAGCTTTCTGGGCTGACAAGCTTTCCAGAAGGCCTCGCCGCCTACGCTAAGGTGGCTCTGAGCGACGTGCGCACGCCCGGGATCGCGGAGGCTGCACTTCGAGAGGCGGAGCTGAGCTCTCTCGATGCGGCCAGGACGCACGCCGCACGCGCGCTGCTGGGCACGGGGCCACTTGATCCATCGATGGCCCGAAGCTCCCAAGGTGATGGGGAGTGGTGGCCGCGCCTTGCCGCCTTGTGGGACGAGGTGACGCTTCGGCGTTACGCGCGCGCAGCCGGCTTTGGCACCGGCGCTTATGGCGTGGAGCTCGCTGCGCTCTCTGACGATCACCCTTCCATTCACGATGCGTCCGCCCCGGCTGCTGTGAAGTCCGCCTCGGCTGCTGCTTTGCCCGCCGTCGATATCGCCGATGTCGACGTTGGGGACGGAGTTGATGGTGCTGGGCATGGGGTGATGGAGCTGGACGAGGCCGGCGAGCAGTGCGTCAAGGCCTCTTCGGCGGCTGCCGTGAAGCCGTCTGGAAGGCTGCAGCCCGAATCGCTCAAGGCCAGCCCCGCTGCCCGCCAAGCGGCGGCTCTCCTCCTCGCGTCCCCAAAGGTTGCGGCGGCCAACGAGCGCGCGCGCTCGCTCGTGGCAGCCGTGCGGCCCAAGCTCGTACGCGTCCGTCCCGCCCGCGAGGTGATCGCAGCCCTAGGGGGTAGACGGACGATCTTGCACGCGGGCCCTCCGATTGCTACCGGCTTCAACGGCATGTGCGGTCCGATGCGCGGCGCAGTCATCGGCGCCATTTTGCTCGAGGGCTGGGCAGAGAGCGCCGACGAAGCGGAAAGGCTCGCGGCAAGCGGCTCGATCGAGTTGATGCCGTGCCACGAGGCTGGTGCTGTGGGGCCCATGTCAGGTGTTGTGTGCCCCTCGATGCCAGTGCTCGTCATCAGTAATGGCGGCGGCACTGCCGGCGGCGCGGCGGCGTACTGCTCGCTGAACGAGGGGCTCGGCAAGGTGCTCCGCTTCGGTGCGTACTCGGAAGATGTTCTCAAACGGCTTCGCTGGATGGTCAGCGATCTCGGGCCAACGCTCGATGCGGCGCTGAAGGCCATGCCAGAGGGCGGTATCGACATACGCTCTACCCTCGGCCATGCCTTGCAGATGGGAGATGAGGGGCACAATCGGTGTAAGGCGCTGACCGCGCTGCTGCTGCAGGCACTCCTGCCCACGCTCATGGCGTTGCCAGCGAGTCAGCTGGTCGCTGTTGACGCGCCGGCGCGCGTGGCGGCCTTCATGGCGGGCAATGCGCACTTCGGTCTCAACGTGGCGATGGGAGCGAGCAAGCTCGCGCTCGACGCCATTAGTGGGGTGCCCCACTGCACGTACGTCTCGGCTTTGGCGCGAAACGGCGTACAGTTTGGCGTGCGCGTGGCTGGTCTCGGCGGCCGATGGCAGGTGGCGCCCTCTCCGACGGTGCCCTCCGCAGTCTGGTTCGCCGGCTACGGGCCGGGGGATGCCTGCCGCGACCTTGGAGACTCTGCGATCACGGAGGCGCTCGGACTAGGTGCGCCTGCCATGGCATGTGCCCCCGCGATCATGGCCTTTGTCGGAGGCAGCGCGGCCGACGCGATCGAGTACACGAGAGAGGCGTGCGCCATCTACGCGCACAAAGGTCTGTGGCCCGAGCTTCAAATCCCGAGCCTCGACTTCTGCGGCGTACCCATGATGCTCGATACGGCGCTGGTCGTTGCATGCTCGATCCGCCCTGCCATCAACACTGGGATCGCTCACAAGGAACCGGGCGTCGGGCAGATTGGCACGGGTGTTTCGCGCGCACCGCTCGCGCCCTTCGAGGAAGCTGCCCAACTCCTTGCGGCTGGCCTGGAAGTGGATGCATGAAGTCAATGGGATGCTGTGCGATGTGCATCTTGCGCTGGTCGGATACCCAGCCACTGTGTGATTTTCCGATCCGCGGATGCACGCGACCCTCCATATTTGAATGCACGCGACGCTCCCACACCCAACCTGCGGAACGGATTCATGACTAGGTGAGCACGTTGGAGGGCGGCTTGGAGGGGTGAGTCGCGGTGGGAATGGGGGAGACGGCTGATAAGGGGCGGTGGTCTGGGTGTCGTGGTGGTCTGGGGGAGTCGCGGTGGTCTGGGTGTCGGCGGCTGCCTTGGAAACGGCGGTGGAATCGATGGTTGTGGCGGGTTGAAACCACCGAAGGGCGCCGGGGGTAGTGGCGGTGGCGGCGTTGGAAGCGGCGGGAATGAACGTTGCGCGAATGAATCACCCAGTGGAACCACCCGGCCGCAGAATGCTGCCATCGGTTGAGTGCCACTGTCTGTAACTCTGTATACATTCAAGTTCCCTGATCCGCGCGCGAGATCTGACGCATCTTTTTGAGCGTGTTGTGTCTTGAGATCTGCCGCGTGATATGTTTACTGTTAACTGTGGACCGGTGCTCTAGTTTGACCGCGAGATCGGAGGCCTAGACCGTAACGCACGGTACTACCCTCAGTGTTAGTTTCGATCGACTCTCAGTCTCACTCTGAGTTCTTAGACCGGACGGACTCCGACGTGACGAAATGCGCGATTTTGTGGATTATGTGCCTTGTATAGCTTAAGTGCATAAAATCATAATCAGCATCGTTCACTCTTTGCGGCGCGCATTCGAATATAAATTCATACTCAGTTGGATACTCAGTATTTCAGTTCTTGTGTTGACCAAGGGTGTGTAGCCTGTAGCGCGGAGCCGTCCTTTCGAAGATGGAGTGCACCTCCGTCGCGGGGCGGCGTTGATTCCATTCCTCAAGCACTCCCGAGTCATCTGTTGTCAGAGAACAGAAGATTGTCATTAACTCAAACAGTACCAAATAATCCGGTTTCGGCACAAACATGGAATGTTTCGGCACAAACTTTCGCAAGATTTTGGGCGTTGCTGGGGGGTACATCACGTCCTTGTCGTGCAGCTAGTACCCCGCAAAAGCAACATCATGCCGCCGCCCATATTCATGAAGATCGATTTCAAGTACAAGTGGTTCGTGATGCGTGACTTCGACTCGATGCTCATGCTTTTCTTGGACAACATGTCGTCGCTCATTGGCATCCTCGGCGTCATGGCGTTCGCCATCCCACCCCTCATGGTCCCGTTCGGCTCGACCGATCACGAAGCCCACAAGACGGCTATGACGGCCATCGTCTGGACCCGTGCCTGCCCGGGCATCGCCTGGGCGCTCGCCTTCGGCAACCTCTGGTACGGATGGATGGCGGCTAAGCTCGCCACCTTCGAGAACCGCCAAGATGTGACAGCACTTCCCTATGGCATCAATACCCCGGCCGGCTTCATTACGTGTTGGAACGTGATGCTCCCGATCGGCACGGCCCTGCTCGCTGCCAACCCGAGCATGGGAGCCGACGACTTCGCCATCAAGACCTGGCAGATCGCCTGCGCCTGCAACTTCGTCGGCGGCCTCTTTGAGATCGCTGGCTCGGTCTATGACGTTCGCCCGCACTTCGCCAAGGCGGCCCTGTACGCGCCGGTGGCGGCGGTCGGCTTCGTCTGGCTCGCCCTCGTGCCGCTAACGGAAGTGGCCAAGGAGCCAATCATCGGCCTCGCGCCGCTCGCCCTTGCCTTCACAGCCTTCTTCGCAGAGGCCGGCAAGGGTGTGTACCCCAAGCTCTCGGGAGGTGGCGCGCTGCTCATCGCGTTGGCCGGCATGTTCTTCAAGTGGGTCCATGCCGGCAAGTACACGGGCGACAACGCCTTCATGGCCAAGCAGGTGAACGACGCGTGGGACAACTACTCCGGCAAGAACATGTTCTCGAAGGCTTTCCCGCTCGGCCACTGGGAAGGTGTCGACGGCTTCATTGCGGTCGTCTTCCCGGTGGCGGTCGCTTCCTTCGTGGAGACCATGGAGCTCGTCGAAACCGCCGGCGCCGCTGGCGACGTGTACAATCTGCGCGAGGCGATGATTGTCGACGGCTTGGGCACCTGCGTCGGCGCCTTCTGGGGCTCGCCCATTCCGACCACTGTGTACATCGGCCACAAGCGCCACAAGATCATCGGCGCGCGTTCGGGCTTCTCGATCGGGAACGCCCTCATCTACTTCATCATTCTGAACGCGGGTGTCTTCCCCGTGATCTTCCAAATTTTGGACGCCGTCTCGATCGGTATCATCCTCCTCATTGTCGGCCTCATGGTTTGTCAGCAGGCAATGGAAGAGGCTGCCCCTCGGCACTACCCCGCTTTCTTCATCGGCATCATGATGCTCATCTGCGACTGGGCTACGCTCAACGCAAACTCCACCCACGTCGGCATGCACAACTTGGGCGCCGGCAGTGGCATCCTCGCGGCGATCATCCTGCCTCAAATCCTGTGCGACCTGACCGATAATCGTTACGAGCGCGCTGCCTTCTTCTGTCTGGTCGCCATCTTCTTTTCGGTCATCGGCCTCATGCACGGCATGAACCCGGTCGACGTGCACGGCAAGGTCACCGGAGCCGGCTTTCCGTGGAACAACGTGTACGGCGAGGGTGGAATTATGAAGGTCAAGGGCCAGTTGACCATATCGATCGCGGACTCGAAGCCGGGTATCACTGGAAAGGAGACGTTCCCTTGGGGAGAAAAGGTGAGCGCGTTGTGCACTGCTCCTCCCGAGTTTCGTGTCAACCAGATGATGGCCGATGGCTTCCCAGCGGCGGGCATGAACGAGGGATGGCGCTTTGCGGTTGGCTACGCGACCGTCTTCGGCATCTGCATCATTCACGCCATCATGCAGCGCTGCGGCTGCATGCCGCCCCCCGTCATGGACAACGGTGTGAACCTGCATCAGTCGGCGCACGTGCTGGGGACCGCCAAGATCACCGAGGCGGATTCCATGACCGAGGCCGAGAAGCTCGCGAAGATGAAGAAGGCTGTCGTGAGCTCCGAGTCGAGCTCCGAGGCATAAGCCACGGGAAGGGCCCTGCGTTCCGGCGGTGAAGGTCGGGTGGAGTCACCTGTCAGAGTGACGCTCCACTTCCTTCTACTCCTCCTCGTTATGCGGTAGTCCTGTGAGGGCGCAGCCGGCCAAGCATGAGGACGGAGGGGGTCTAAGAGGGCGTGCCTTGCCAAGCATGAGGATGGAGGGAGTCTAAGAGGGCGTGCCTTGCGCAGCCGGCCAAGTGCGAGGGCGGTGGGGGGCTGAGAAAGCGTCCCATGGGCAGCCGGCCAAGCACAAGAGGGCGGAGGGGTCCGGACTGAGCGAGGGCGTCACATGCGCAGCCGGCCAAGCGCGAGCGGGCGAAGGGGGGGGTCTGCGAGGGCGTCTCATGCGCAGCCGGCTAGGGATTACGCTGTTCCGCTCTTCCGCAGCTTCCCTTCTGTCCGATCTGTGTCTGTTTTTGTCTGCGCCCTCCACGTTGTGTCTCCCGGGACGGTCGTGCGTCTTGCAAGATGGCAATTTAACGGGGAAGCCGCGGTAGCACTCTTCTCGGGGGGGGGGGGCTAAAAACCGGGGGGGGGGGTCACAGGAATACATAGTATCTGGCCCGTCGGGTCATGGACACGCTCCTCGACGCGCTTCGGCGGGGCGAAGAGGCCAAGGCCGTGGGCCTCATCATTAGCGTGAAAGAAGTGGCCCACCTCGGCATGTGCCTACTGACTGCATGTGAAACTGGTCACCTTAAGTGCGCGCAGCTGCTGCTCGCCGCCCACGCCGCCGTCGACCAGGCAGACCGCGACGGCGCTACGCCTCTAATCGCCGCCTGCATCAAAGGCCACGGCGACTGCGTGCAGCTGCTGCTCGGCGCCCACGCCGCCGTCGACCAGGCAAACAGCGACCGCGAAACGCCTCTGTACGCGGCCTGCGACAAAGGCCACGGCGTCTGCGCGCAGCTGCTTCTCTTTTCCCAGGCCGCCGTCGACGCAGCAGACAGCAACGGCCGCACGCCTCTGATCGCCGCCTGCGACAAAGGCCACGGCGACTGCGCGCAGGTGCTGCTCGCCGCCCACGCCGCCGTCGACCAGGCAGACAGCGACGGCTGCACGCCTCTGTACGTCGCCTGCCTCCATGGTCACTGCGACATCGTGCAGCTGCTGCTCGGCGCCCACGCCGCCCTCGACCAGGCAGAGAAGATTGGCTACACGCCTCTGTTCGCCGCTTGCGTCGAAGGCCACGACGGCTGCGCGCAGCTGCTGCTCGCCGCCCGCGCTGCGGTCGACCAGGCGGAAGGCCACGGCATCACGTCTCTAAACGTCGCCTGCATCAAAGACCACGGCGACTGCGCGCAGCTGCTGCTCGCCGCCCACGCCGCCATCGACCGAGCAGACAGCAACGGCATGACGCCTCTGATCTCCGCTTGTTTCGCGGGCTCGATCGACATAGTCAAGCTGCTTGTACATGCGGGCGCACGGACCGACTTGCGATCCGTTTCGGGCACGGCCCTCGAACTCGCCGAGGCACGAGGGCACACCGTCATTGCAAGATTCCTGCGTAGCTTCCTGCGTCTCTACTCCAGCAGTCGCCGCGCACCTTCGGTCATCGCTGCGGTCGCTCCGATGTCGATTGCGGAGCGTGCGGCAGCCGAGCGGGCAGCCGAGCTTGCCGCTGCGGCTCTGCTGGCAGAGGAGGAGGAGGCGGAAGGCGCGCCCAAGCAGCAGGCGCAGAAGAAGAAAGCGAGCAAGAAAGCCAAAGCCAAGCAGGCATGGGCGAAGGAGGCGAGAGCGCCGGTAGCGAGTGCGTTAGCGGCCGCGAGCGGCAGCGCCGATGCGGACGACGAGATGTTGGCGGCTGCTGACGACAAGGGCCTCCTGGGTCCCGCTCCTTCAGCCGCCGCCAACGAGGCGCTGTGTGTGGCTATGACAGCCGAGCAGTACGAGGGCCTGATCGGTGCGATCGAGGAGCACCACGCCCGCGCGAGTGAGGGTGTGATGGCGGAGGCGAGGGCGATGCGCGAGCGCTTACACAAGAAGCGCAAGCAGGAGAGCCAGAAGCTGCGTCGCAAGCACGCGGAGGAGATAGAGATGCTGGACAGCGTGTCAAAGCTGTCACTGCTCGAGGTCAAACAGTCGCCGCCTGCCGCAGGCTCAGCATCCGCAGAAGCGGCCTCAGCATCGGTGGCCCCAGAGGCGCCCTCAGCACCACCTGCGGCCGTCGCCCTCACGCTCGCCGAGCTTACGGCGGCGACGGACGGCTTTGGAGAGCAGAGGCTCATCGGCAGCGGCGGCTACGGCCGCGTCTTCACTGCGGATGCGCTGTCGTCGCTGCGACCCGAGGCGCTGCCGCTCTGGCTGCGCCACAAGCCCGTCGCCGTCAAGCGCGCCAAGTCGGGCGTGTACGATCTCGCCGACCTGCAGCGCGAGGTGAGTGTGCTGCAGCAGTGCAGCCACCCGCACTTGCTGCCGCTGCTCGGCTACTACCTGGAGCACGAGGCGCCGCCGTGCCTCGTCTTCCCGCTGATGCGCGGCGGCAGCCTCGCCGATCGGCTGTGGCCGAAAGAGGCCGACCCTGAGTACCTGCGCCGCCTCGGCCTCGGTGCATCGCTGATCCCTCTGATGTGGCACCAGCGCCTGCGCATCCTACGCCAGGCGGCCGACGCGCTGCTCTATCTGCACACGCCGGTGCCTGGCGGCAAGGGTGCCGTCGTCCATCGCGACTTCAAGCCCGAGAACATCCTGCTCGACGATGAGCTCAACGCCTACCTCGCTGACACGGGCTTCGCCAAGATGGACGCCGGGCCCGAGGCGTCAAAGATGAAGAGCGCGTCCAATGCGCTCTACCTGACCCGCGGATATCTGGACCCGAGCGTTGTTGAGGGCGGCGCGTACTCAGCTACGACGGATGGCTGGGCGCTGGGCATCACGCTACTTGTGACGCTGACTGGTCGCTCCCCCCTGAGCATTATCACCAAGTGCGAGGAGGACTTTGATGAGGACTTTGTGGACATCGATGCGGCACAGCTTGCTGATGCCAGTGCTGGCTGGCCGGCACTTGCGGTGGCGGCGTGCAAGGACGCTGTCCGGTCTGCTGCTTCCGGTCTGTGCCACAGCAGTGTGCGGAAGAGGCTCACGGTAGCCGCCGCGCTGGCGATACTCACGAGCCTGGCTGATGAGGATGGGAGCAGTGGCACAGGCTGCGTCACGCTCGGCGGCTCGGCGCTCTCAAGCTCGGAGCACCCGGTGAGCACGGCGGCTGACTACGTGCCCACGCCGCTCTCGATGCAGGTGCGTGAGATGCGCAAGGGCTCAGATGCGCACAAGGGCATCAAGGACAATGTGCTGCTCGCGTTCAGCAGCGTGATGTGTCGACTAGACGCCATCTATGCAGCAAGGGCGGCGAAGGCGCCAGAGGGCTTTGAGGAGCGCATCAAGTATTGGCATCGCGAGTGCGGCATGCGGACCGACCTGAAAGATCGCTTGCACACGTTCCGTATCTGGAGGAATGCAGCTAGCCACCTCGACGACGATCGGTGGCGCCGCGATGGCCCACGGGACGAGGCGGAGGCGTTGCAGCTAGTGTCCGCAGTGAAGACAGCGATTGAGGCGCTCGAGGGCGCTTCACCACGTAAACGTTGAGTATGCAGTATCACCGCGGAAGCCTCCGCGACCATGATTCCGCGATCATGATTCATGTACCAACAGGGCCCGCCAGATAATACTTGCATACTTCATATATTGTACTGCCAGTAGGTCGTGGTGCCAATGTAGATAGCGCGGACATAGAGCAGAGCGGAGTGTACCCGGTAGCGTGAACACCTTTACTGTTTACAGATACAGTGCAGCGCGGGTGTAGTACTTGAAAACTTGATCTTGAACTTGAACTTGAACTTGATTATCGTATGCCGAGCGTATTGGTCAAATTTGGTATTGGTGACCGCCGTTCTGCGGGAGGCGGGTAGCGTCAGAGCACAGAGGTGGACGGCGGCGATCGCTGCGAGGCTTAAAGGGTAAATAGGCGCTCAATCGTAGGCTCTGTTAGCCCCGCTTGGCCATATTAAATAAATTTCTTCTGTAGGAACGACGGTACGTAACCGCCGAGCCTATACGGACGAGCGCCCCGTGAAAACCCATAGGCTCTCACACGTGAAAGGCCAATTTGCGTCCGTTGTGTTTCACTGGGTCTCTTTCTCGTGTCTGGAGCTCGAAACATCCACGACGACGCCTGAGCTCAAGGAGGAGCTGGGACTGCCTTTCCCTGGCCATGCGCTCCGTTCTAGTCCTGCTGGCCGTCCAGTCCGTGGCGAGCCTCGTGCTCTCGCCCGTGCAGCAATTTGCACCGCCCGCCTGCACACGTACGACCGCCGTCTCCAGTACGCGCCAGCCCTCGCCTGGCTCTCTCTCTCTGGCATTGACCCCTGCGAGGCGTGCGGAAGCTTTGTTGGCTGTTGCCTTCCGCTATTGCTCTGCCTGGACTGCTTGGACTGCCTGGGCCTGGCATTGTGCCCGCGCCTGTGGCCCGCTGCTGATGTCTCTCGCGTCCACGTCTGTTCGCAGTGGCGCACCATGTCGAGTTGAAGGCGACGCGTAAGCACAACAAAAACCGGCCGAAGAAGAGCCGCCCATCAGACATCTACCGCACGCCGCCATCGTACCCGACGCTGCCCGATATTCCGTGGATGACGAAAATCGATACCGTCGAGGTGATGGTTGCGCCCAGTGACACCGCGGACACGCTGAAAACCAAGGTGGTGGCGGCTGGTGCGAAGGCGCCCACGGTGTTTATGTACCAGGGCAAGGCGGTGAGCGGCACGCTGGCCGACTGCGGGCTGGCGGCGGCGACCACGATCAAGGTCAAGAAGGCTTGATCGCGTATGCCATCTCTGCGCCTGTGAATGCTCTGCCTATGCGAGTGAGACGCTCGCGCGATGTACACGTCCAGTACAGTCGGCTACTTTTGTGGCCGTTTTAATATCGGGTCACCTCTAGACAGTCCAGATGCGCGCCGCGTGCCGCGTGCCGAGAGCGGCCGCCCCCGGGGCCATGTGGTGTGTTTGTGCCACGTCAGTGCCACGAGTTCGTGGGGGAAAGGCAAAATGGACGCGCCACCACAGAATTTCAAATATAAGAGGCTACAGCTGCATCTCGCGCTGTCAAGACGCGCTCTGAGCGGCTCGACCAAAGGCACCGGCCACCGCGGGCCGGCGGAGTGGGTGCGCCACAGGCACAGCCATCCACGCGGCGAGGAGCTGGTGGACACTGGATCCCGAAATTCCGCGATGAAGCATCTAAGCATGAACCTCGGGGATCTCTGGGGACCAACTGGAGAACATCGACAGTATCATCCTTGCACGTGCTGCACAGACTCGGTGATGTTAAAGAGCAGCTGCGTGTGCCAGCGCTTGGTCGTCACGTCGTCCTTGAGGCACGCGCTGAAGGTCGCGTCGCGCAGCGCGTCGGGCAGGCACTGCCGCAGCGCCTCGCGCGCACGTGCATTATCGGACAGGCGCAGGAAGCAGCGAACGATGTGCTTGAGCAGGCGTCCTGAGGGCTGCTCGACAAGGGCGCCCACGAGGTTGGCGAGCACGGTGCTCACGGCGTAGAAGCGTTCGGCGGTGGCGCAAATGTACGCGAGGCCCGTCTCGTCGAGTAGGATCTTCTGCACGATGAACGTGGCCACCGTCTTCGACAACTCAGAGCCTGTCTCCATGATGCGCAGGCAGAGCGGGATGATCTCGGTGGAGAGCAGAAAGTTGATGACGTCGGCATCGTCCACCTTGACGAGCGCGCCGATGACGCCGAGCGAGGTCAGCCGCAGGTACTCAAATGGCCGCGTCTTCGACACCGTGTTCAGGAACGGGTACAGGAACAGAGGGATGTGCGCGTTGAGGAAGAGTGTGCGCGTGTCCGGGTGGGAGGCCACGCACTGCAGCAGCGCGAGCGCGTTGCACACGCGGTTGGAGGCCTGCGCGGTGAGCGCAGGCGGCGACAGCAGCGGATAGATGGCCACGATCTCCTGCAGCAGCGCAGAGACCGTGCCAAATGAGTGCCACAGAATGGGCGCCAGGTCAGGGAACGTCTCGCGCCGCTTGGAGAGCTCGAGCAGCGCCGTCTCGCGCTGGTCTGGATTTGTGAGCTCGAGCACGAGGACAAAGATCTTGTCCGTCTCCTCGGCATTGAGCGGCGTCATCGAGCTCTCGCCGGGCAGACCAGGGATCCCTGCCATCGCTGTTCACGACAAGACGTATGAAAAGCGGACAGCTGCTGATCATATTATAAAATCGGCAGAGGGATGATTTTCATCCCACATACTGTATGGTTCTGTTTCCGCATTCTTACACGAGTACGCCTTCTCCGACCGAAGCTCGCGCCGCCGCGGAGCAATCATGCGGAGCGGAGCGAACCGCCCTTTGGTTGTTCTCGTCACATGTCGATCGTCGGTCTGTGGGCCCAAGAGCGCGTCGAGGCACTCGGGGACTCGGACGCGCCCGAGCCGCTGCTGCAGCTGATCGCACGACCAGGCCGCATCGCCTGCCTCTCGGCGCGCTCCATTTGCATCTGGCGCACGTTCCCGAGGTCGCTGCTCGCTCGCTGCCAGCCTGGGACTTCGTCGCAAGATCCCGCCGATGACGCACACTACCGAATGGCTTGGCATCCAGACGGCACCCGCCTCGCTGCCATAAGCCGGGGCACTCGCATTTATCTCTATGCGGTGGCTTCGCCAGAGCTACGCCGAAGAGAGCTGCAACAGTCACACGGGTCACCCATGCCCCTCCGACCGTCGGTGCAGCAGAGCCTCGCCGCGCATTGCGCGGGCTCGCTGACGTGCGTGTCAGCAGATGCTACCGCCGTACTGATTGGCATGGGCGGCCCCAATCTGGGCAAAGGCAACCCCGGCTGCGGCTCCAGCGGCTCCATCCCCGCCAGCTGGGCCCTCGTCAGTTGGTCAGGCGAGCTGCTCCGTGTGCTGCGGTGCGCGGGCCCGGCGGCGCCTCTTGTTGCAATGACGCCAGCGCTCGCGCTCGGAACGCCATCGGCCCCGCCGTCGCCGCCGCCCGTCGCCGCACCTGCAGCGCCACCCGCCATCGCACCGCCACCCACGCCATCGGCGCTCACGACAGCGCTCCTCTCCCCGGCGTGCAGCAGCAGCACGCCGATGGCCACACGAGCTCAGTACGGCGCCTCGCAGCCCGCTCAGTACGGCGCCTCGTCCGCCTTTCGACCAGGACGACCTGTGCGGTCTGGGGCGGCCGCGCCACCGTCGTCGGCCGCGCCGATCACCGAGCCCAGCACGCCACTTGTTCAGCGAAGCGCCGTGCCGATCACCGAGCCCAGCACGCCACTTGTTCAGCGAAGCGCCGTGACGGCGGCGTGCGCGGCGGCTGTGGACGTCCACGAACCACGCCGTGGTGAGCACTTGCATGCGGCGGCTGTGGACGTCCACGAACCACGCCGTGGTGAGCACTTGCATGCGGCGGCTGTGGACGTCCACGAACCACGCGACGCGTGCAGTGGCGGTGCTCCCACCACTGCCAGTGACGCGTGCAGAGGAGGCGCCCCCACCGCACCCAGAGGCAGCGGCCTCGATGAGCGCATGAAGGCGAAGATGGCGCAGCTGCTCTCACGCACGAGGGATAGCGACCTGACGCAGAGCGAGCTTCGTCAAAAGTACGGCGGTGGCGCGATCCCAAATGTCGTCACACCGCGCCTGCCAGGCTCGCCAGTAGCCAATCGCGCGGCCGCCCCGCAGCCGCGCCACAACCCGACGATCAGCTGTCACCAAGCCCCTGAGAGCAGCAACGACACCAGCACCACCACCAGCAGCACCACCACCGCCACCACCAGCAGCACCGGCACCAGCACCGGCACCAGCACCAGCACCAGCACCAGCACCAGCACCAGCACCGGCACCGGCAGCAGCCGCAGCAGTACGAGCCGAGATGCCGCCCTGCCACCGATGAGCGCCATCATCGACGTCTGCGTGGCGCCAGGAGGTCTAGTGGCGATGGTGCTCGGTGCCGAGGAGCCACGCGCCCAGCACGGCGCGGGTGGCAGTTGCAGCGCCGGCGCGGGCGCGAGCGGCGGCCGTATGTTGACGACGAGTGGCTGTGCCGTGGTCGCATGGGCGCTCGGCACGACGCGTGATCGCCACGGCCTCGCCGCCCTGCTCGACACGGCGCTCGACGAGCGCCCGGTCGCCACGGCGTGCCTCGAGCCTCGAGGCGCCTGCTGCATCGCCGCGCACAGCCGGGTGCACCCACACCACACCACACCACACCACACCACGACGTTGGCAGGCGCGCCGTCGGCCTCGGCAGCAGCCTCGGCGAAAGCTTCGGCGGCACGCCGACCCCAATCGGCGAACGGGATGGCGCTCGGCGCTATGACCGTGGCTGTGGGACTTGAGGACGGCAGCGTAGCAATCTTCCACGTGCACTCAAATGCGGAGCCGGGTTCGGAGAGCCCCGCCACTTCTCCACAGCTGGTGGCGACTCGGGCCTGCACGCTCTCCCTTGGGCCTTGGGGGTACGATTTACAAGCCACGGGCGGCGTGAGCTGCCTCGCCTTTAGCCGGGATGCCGATGCGCTGGCGGTGGGGTACGCGGCGCGCGGCGTCGTGCTCTTCGACGCCTGCGGCACTCTCACCGGGTTGTGGCCAGTGGGTGCTGCTGGGCTCTCCCTCTCTGGTGGGCTGCTCAAGGGCGGAGCGACGAGCTTGGCTTGGAGTGACGCCGACGCAGAGCTGCTCGCTTGCCCCGCCGTGCCGACGCCGTCGGCGGCGGGCGCCGTGTCGGGCGCCGGCCTTGTGTGCAGCTTGGGGGTGGCGCGGCAGGCGGGCGCGCCCGGGAACGCGCGCAACGTCTGCCAGGGCACCTCTGACGAGCCCTCGGCCATCGCCCTTCTCGGTGCGGACCACGTGCGCTTCGTGCGCTGTGTGGCCGCGGCGAGCGGCTGGCGGGTGCTCGCAGTGCCTCGTACGTACCTCGAGCGCGCGTGGCCGTTACGAACGGCCGCCGTGCGTGGCGCGAGCGTCGCCGTAGCTGGCGCGCGCGGCGTCGCCGTGTGCCGCAGCGTCAGCACGGACGAATTGCGATGGCGATTCCTGGGGGTGTCCGGCACACAGTACCGCCCCTTCCGTGCGTATGCGCTCCATTGGATCTCAGAGGAATGCCTGTGCGTCCTTGGCCACCCGCTCGCGCCACACGGCGGCGGCGGCGGCGGCGGCGGCGGCGGCGACGGCGGCGACGACGACGGCGGCGGCGGCGGCGGCGACGACGACGTCACGCCGGACGTGACAGCGGCACCGCCGCTCTCGATGTGGTTGCTGCGGCATGACTTACGCGAGGTGTTGCTGCAGGTGACCTTGGACGTGCCACGCAAGGCCCTGTGGGGATGTGCCGCAGTGCTGCGCTCGGCTGAGGTGATCGGGGCCGCCGCGGCAGGCGCGATGGGCGCAGGGGGCGCGGTATCCACCTGTGGGGACATCCGCACAGGGCCTCTCCCCACAGGCAGCACTAGACCGTGGGAGGGCGGCAGTTGGTACGGGCTTGCCCCTCGCACGACCCTAGTGCTCGGACTCACCAGCAGCAGCAGCGGGGGCGAAGGCGAAGGCGAAGGCGGAGCCGATGAGCGCTGTCGTGGGCATTTCCTCCAGCTGGTCCATATTGATGTGGACGGCTCCAAAAGCGCCGTCTCGGTCACCCTAGGCACCTCCGTCCGCCTGCCATCGAGCCTTGCGTTACCGGTAGGGCTGAGCGCCGTCTCGGGCACCGCCCCGTCGATGCGCGAGCCTGCAAGCGTCCGACTCGGCGGACCCAGTGCCGGCGAGGCGGCTGGTCACGACGTCCCTCCCCCTCCACCCGAAGCTGTGGAAGCGGCGATACTGCTACTCGATGGTTCAGTCGTCGTGTGCTGCCTGTCAGCGCCCGTGGTGCCCACGACAGCGCTCACGCCGTGCCGTACCACCCATGTGTGCACTGCTGTGCCTGCGGGCAGCTGCCAGCGTCTGTGGCACGCCCCGGGCAAGCTGTGGACGCTCTCGACCCGAGGCATGCAGCTGTGGGAAGCCCGAAGCGCTGTTATGGGCACTCTGGGCGCCGTCGTGGGCACCGCCGCCGCCGCCGCCGCCGCCGCCGCCGCCGCCGCCGCCGCGCCTCCGATGCAGGTTCTGCCGTCGCCGCGTGGCGGTGGTGCCCACGACGGCGCGCCTCCGATGCAGGTTCTGCCGTCGCCGCGTGAGGTCATCCCACTCGCAGTACTCACCGCCTCGCGGGCAGTGCTCGGTGCTGCCTTTTTGCCAACGCCCGGCGCGTCGACACCGCCAAGCCCCCACGTGCATGCACAGCCGTTTGCCCACGTCGAGATTCGTCAATTGCTGCTGATGGCGCGGCCTGCCGACGCGCTCGCGTGCGCCAAGCGCGCGCCGTTCCGTCGCCGGTACTGCCTCGAGCTCCTACTTCACGAGACGCTCGTCGAGGCAGCAGAGGGCGACGCGAGAGCTCGAAAGGCGGCGGGCAACGGCGCCGAGGCCGATGGCGCCGGCGGTGGCGGCGGTGGCGGCGAGGGCGCGGGCGCCTCTCTTTTCGTGCACGTGGCGACGCTGGTGCGAGAGCTCGGCGCGCCCGATTGGTGCCGCATCGTCGCCGGCTGCGCGCGCAAGACGGACGCGTCGCATTGGGCGCGGCTCTTCGCGGCGTGCGGCGACCCGCTGGAATTGCTCGACGCCTGCCTCGAGGCGGGCGACGTGAACTGCGCGGCGGCGCTGCTGCTGCCGGTGCGCCATGTGTGTGGCACCAAGGTGTGCGAGCACATGGTCGATAAGGTGCGCGCCGCGGCTGAGCGGCAGCGCGCACGCGAGCGACGCGACCTAATCAAGCAGCTCGATGCCTTTGGCGCGAGGCTTCGCCTTGAAGGGGATAGCGACGAGTGATCCTCTGAGAGAATTTTTGTGCCGGCCTGGGCAGCCGCGAGCCGCGGGGAGCCGAGCCCCGGACCGGCGGAGGCATGCCCGCGGGACCGGCCCCCGCCGGGGCGCCCGCCCATAGTATCATTGCGGCATAGCATGCGTGTGTGTAGTGTACGAACACGTCCTACACGCTCGAAAGACTTAGGAACACATACCGGGGTGCTGCCAGCCCGCGGCGCCTTTTTATTTAAGCTGGCGTGTGGCGTCGCGTCCGCAAAATCCAAAAACACCAACGCTCAGGCCTGGGCGCTGGGCGCTGGTGCGTCTTCCAGCAAGTTGAAAGCGAACGACACTCTCGGCGCGCTCGGCGCACCCGGCCTTCCACTTCTGCGCCTGGCGGCCCTGTAAGGCATCACGCAATGCGGAACGGCGCCCGGGAACACCCATAGAGTGCCCGGCACTGGAGGCACAGCCATGAAGCTGTGTGTCGGCACGGCACTCGATAGTAGCCTCTTGCCCCCTCGGAAGAGCAAGTGGCCGTCAGGAGCGCAGCTCGTGGATTTGCTATCGGGGTCGCTGGGCCCCTCGCTCACAAAGTAGACTGCCGAGAGGCGCAAGGGGTCATGGAAGTGCATCTTGTTGAAATGCTCCTCCCGGTTGACATTGAGCCACGCGACACACTGGTAGTCACGCATCAGTTCAGCGTGTGCCGCGCGGTTCGCCTCGAGCCAATCCTCGGATTCGGCGAGCGGCTGGCCCTCGCACAGAGGGCGCTCAAAGCTGTCGATTGGACTGCTCCGAACGTCAGGCGTGGCGTCGTCCCGGGCGTCCTCCATCGATGCGACTCGAAGCTCCTCGATGGCCGCTGTCAAGGCCCCGTGCAGCACGCGACAGCTGCTCAGCTCACGGTCATACTTTGCGTCGTCGTGCGGTGCGAAGAGGTTAGCCTTTGACTGAAAACCGCCGACGTTCGATTTGCGAACGCCGCCCTCCTCGCGTCGTTCAGTGTCTAATGCCAAGGCGGCGAGCCGAGCATTGAGTGACACGGCCACCGAGCTATTGAGTGTGAAGCAATGGAGAGTCTCGCTTTGGCCAGCATGCGTCCGCCGCAGTGTTGCATCTGTCGCATCGCACGGGAGACGATAAGATCTGTGTGCTGTGAACCAAGCTGCACCAGCATTCGACAGCATCTCTTCACTCCTGCCTGGCTCATCAAGCTCTTCGAAGGAGGAGCTGAGCGGGAGTGAGCACACCTTTGACTCTCGCGCTATGAGGGCCAGGCCCACGTCGCTGGTCTGGTCATAGATTATCCGCGTGCGTTGAACCCGTCCATCAACATGGCGAATGCGCATCCAGCATTTTTCGCGCGACCCAGTGACATGTTTCCGGAAGAAATCGTAGGCCCACGGAGCACCCTTTGCTCTTGACCTCCTGTACACAGGCTGCCTATTCTCGACGCACGACTTTCTTGCCACGAAACATATAATAAATGGCTTTTGCTTTCGGCACGGCGGACCTCCACGGTGAGGAGTCGCAAATCTCGCAAATCTCGGCGGCGACATAGCCGAGCTCGGTGGCGACGTGTCCGCCGAGGAGCGCATTAAGAGCCTGCTCGGCGGCGACCCTGCCGAGCGCGGCCTCGCTCGCCGCCGTGTGGTGCGTCGACCCTTTGGCTCTCAAGCACATACTATCGTCTTTTCGGAGCGCGAGCGCGATGGCGCACACTCGCTCTCATCGGAGCCGTTCTCCGAGCTGCTACAGCTGGCCGCTATGCGCAGCAAGGGACAGCTGCCACTCCGCGCGAGCCGTGACCCAGCCGCGACTGAGAGCAGCCGCGCGCGTGCGCCTGGTGGCGGTGACGGCGGCAATGGTGCAGCTGTCACACCAGCGCAGCAGCTGCGAGCCGCGTTCGTCCAGGAGCTCTTGCTCTCGACGCTCGCTTTGCCTACGGCCGGACTCGATCCCGGGCCACTCGATGCAGGTCTGTGAGTATTCTTCCTGATAGAAGCCGTGCGTTTACCGTTTTTGTTAATGTATCGCGCCCGTTCCAGCAGCCGAGCGGAGACTCCGCATGCGCACGCGTGGAAAAATTTCTTATGCGGCCCGCGCTCTGCCGCTCCACATCTCCACAGGACGACACACAGCTCACAGCAGTCAGCCTGTCAGGACGAGAGCCGGGGGGCGCACCGCTGGCGCGTCGCTCGCACGATCCGCAGCGAGCCAGGTACCGCTGGCGCCGTCCATGATCCACCTCCGCCACAGTGTCGGACCTGTCCACTCACAGCATTCGGGCGTTTCCTCACGTCGTCCGTCACGGACGTCTGCACCTCCGCATGTCTATTGGGTCATGACCTTGATGTCCATGATCTGCTCGATGCCGCACGCCGACTGGACGATGAGGAAGAACTCCTTTTCCTCCTTCAGCAGGGTACGGATTTTGCCGGAGAGCTCCGAAGCGCCGGGCGGTGCCGGGTTCATCACGTCGGGCAGCTTGAGATCGGAACGCGTATCGCCGGAAGCAGTGAGGATGGTCACGAAGCCGTCATCGTCGACATCCCTACGGACGGCACCGTGTGGAACGCACGTGGCAGCCAGCGTGAGGCCAAGGCATCACGGTGAGACGGCGCACACGCGCAGGCCATCGCCACACCCGCGCAGGCCATCGCCACACCGTCGGTGCAAGTACAGTGTCAACAGGGTTTGTGCTTGTGCACAAATCACAAGAGCAGTCCGCGAGAGCTCCTTACATGCACTGGAGCTCCTCCTTCTTCACGAAAGGGATCATGGTCGTGTGCGACGATGGAACGAGGTCTTCCATCTTCTTGCCCGAGAAGATATCGATGGCGACAAAGTGGCACTTGGCGTGGCCGTGCTTGCCTGTCTTCGACGTCGAGACGTCGGACACCTTGCACGGATTGCCCTTAATCATGATGTAGCCGCCCTTGCGGATCTGGCCACCCTCCATCGGGTAGGTGTGCGAAGAGCCAGCATCAGTGGACTCGAAGGTCTCCTCGGCTTCCTCTTCGTCTGCCATCTTCAACCTGAACACAAGTAGGGTCAGGTTGCATGTGTGAGCGTTGGCGGCCGCATTCGCGGTCAGCCCCCACTGTTGGCAGCGCGCAGCTGTAGCACGCTCGAATGCGTGCGGGGCTGTGTACAGCCTCAGCCCGGCAGCAGCAGCCCGCCTCGGCCCTCAGGCACAGCCCTCCCAGCGACGCGCAAGAACTACTGGCGAATGGCGGCGTGCCTGTCTCTCCCCTGCGTTCCACAGGCAGCCTTGTGACGTGGTTAGCGGCATGCATGCACACAAACATTTGAGTCCTTTCCGCAATTTAGGTCAGTGGTGTCCGTCCTGTACGCACGAACCAGCTAATTGTATGATGAGGCGCTCATGCAAACAAACATCCGTACATGGCTTGCATGATCGAGCGCAACTTGGTGTCGTTCAACAGTCGTTCAACACGATTCCATGCGACGAGTCGATTACAATTACGTATTCACGGTCCGAGATGAAACGGGAGGTGCACGGGAGATGAAAGCAAGGAGATGCCCATCACCACCGGTACCACGCCGGCCTCAACGGCTCAACCACCTGTCCCTCAGGCCTCGCTAAGCACCGCCCTCTTTGCGCAGGCTCTTTCCATGCGCTCGTTGCCCTCGACTCGAGTTCGACTCGATTCCACGATCGGCTCGACTGACCCCTGAACTCAGTCTTGAACTCAGTCAGCAAGGTATCAGCGAAGGGGCCGCCCACGGGCGACGGCCCTCTCTAAGGCCCTCTCTCGCGCTGGTCATCTCGGCGAGCGTGAAGCGGCGCCGTCCGGCCTCGAACACATTCGACGACGGACGAGCAGGAGCACCTTTGTCCCCCTCTTTCTCTCCCCCAATCCCCCCCATCTCATACTTGACGCGGCCGATGCGCCGATTTCCTCTTCGTCGTAAGACTAAGAGTGGCGCTGAGGCGCTCATCGGCTCGAGATCGGCCCACTTCTTCTCACCTACTTGTTCTCCGAGGGCACGTATCAGCACTTAATATGACGTGTCGCCTGTCGCCTCACTACATGTAGATGGATCCCTCCGTCATCTCCGCCCACTCCCTTCCACACTGACCACAGCTGGCTTCCGGAGCTTGTTCCGGAGCACATTCGATCTGATAGTTCTAGACTTCCGTTGTTCAAGTTCAAGTTCAAGTAGGCTTCCTTTAGGTTGTCTGTTGTTTATGAAGTAACTTGAACTTGAACTTCCGTTGGCGGCTGTTGTTTATGTATGGACTTGACTTGACATTCATCCAGTGGGCTCGCAGCAACGGGATCTAACTCCCTCCGCACAGCTCCTGCAGCTAGCCACCGATCTAGTTGAAGTGTGTTTCGTCGCACTGCGTACAAGAAGAATGCCCCAAAAAGGGAGAGTCGGCACCCAAACCTTCTTGCGCACGATTCCGGACGCAACTGGTCGCAACAAGCGTTCGCCTCCTACAGGTGTTCCGCCATTTCAATGGCTACCCAGGCACCACGATACGATCTCCAACGCAGCGACCCCGCCTCGCTGGCGATGGCGCTGAGCCAGCACCTGCAGCAGCGAGAGCTCGAATCGATGCACGAGTGCCCACGTAGCTCTTACATGCGCGAATGCTCAGCATCAGCATCAGCCAACCGTCGTCGTCCGATGGACCACCGCCGCCTAGCTGTTCTGGTCTCTGGCCACACACGCACCATGGGAACCCAGGACGTCGTCGCCACGTACCAGCAAATGTTCCTCATGGCAGCACAGGAGTTTGCGGGTGGCGTGCACGTATTTGCCTATCTTGATGGCGGGCGAACACCGGCCACTGCGGCTTTGAAGATGTTTGCAGCGGTGCCTACCACAGTACTCTGGCATGATGAGTCGACCTTGTGGGGCTTGCTCGATGGCCTGCAGAACGGATCCAGTTGCGACCGCCGCGTGTGTGCGCGCATGTCCACGCTGCCCTCGCGAGCGCACCATCCCATGTGGATCCAACAACCGCTGAACCAACGTCACACCGACCAGTATGCCAAGGTTGCAGCCACGACCGAGATGATGCGCAGGGCTGAGCAGTTGGCCGGCATGAAGTTTGACGTAGTCTTGCGTGTGAGGCCCGATTTGTGCCTCGGCGCAGCCATGAGGACATTCGGGGCGGTCTTTGCACACATGCACCACTGCTCGCCCATGCTACTCGTCTGGAACGACGGGCTTGCCATCTACCCGCGTTGGGCAGGGGAGCCTTTCGCGACGATTTGGCTCCGAGGAGCTGGGCTGTGCGACTACGACAACTACAACGCACACGACAAACACTCGGCTCCACGTAGCCCCCTCTGGAGCCTAGGCGGATACGAGATTTCGCTGTTCGAGAGCTGGTTCGCACCTCTCGGCATCAGGGGCGCTGAGATGATCGACTATTGGTGCCAAGGCTTCCGGAATTTCAGCTGTGCCGAACGTGTGTCGCTGCGGCGCGAGGCTAGAATGACTGGGCCGTACGCGCAGGTCGGCGTCGCGAACGTGTTGGGCGTCCGCGTTGACGCATGTGCTGTGTGGTACTAACTGAGAGAGAACTTTGTAACTTACCAAGCACTAACTGAGGCCGCGTGTGCCCCTTGTCGCCGGACTGCCCGGCTCGGCGGGGATAAACATATTCACGACAATTGATTCACGTGTCAATCGAATAAGTAGTTGTCTCCAGTTAACTCCAGCTCGGCGCAGCTTAATTTTTGACCGACCGCACCGACGGACCCGCCCTTGCCCCTACAGCTACACCCGCCTTTCCCCTCGCTACCGGCCCCGTAGCCGCCTCCAGGGGGACCTTCTCAGCTACTCAGGTATATTACCACCTAGGCATAGGCTTTGAACACTGTGCCAGCGTACCAGTGGGTCTAAAAGTCGTACGAACGGAAAACGGTTTCTGAGTCGAATTTCCCGCGCGCACCGCTGGGCGCTCGGCTCGGGCACCGCTGGGGCGCGACCCAAGGGATGCATCTGCCGCTCCGATCAGGAGGACTTTCGCCGCGTTTCTCGCTCCACAGGGGACCTTCTCGTTGGTGGCCTGCGCTCGAAAGCCGCTACACAGCCCATGCCACATGCGCGATCGTTGTGCTACCGTCGTGCTACTTCAAGGAGGGAAGCGATGGCGGATCTGGCTTGACGTCGCTGTAGTCGCAGCTCTTGCCCCGAAGCGCAGCAAACACGTCTGCAGCGTTCGCAGTGGGCACTCCATCACCCGGTGGTTTGCTCGCCAGGTCCATGGAGACCTTGGCAGCTTTTGGTGCCGTGAGGGCCGCACAAGCCACCCGGGCTACGTCTGCGCGCGGCACTTGCCTGGTGCTGAGCTTCAGAAGTTCATCGTTCACGCCAACTAGGAGCTCACGTTCACAGGCGGGAGCATCGACCAAGCCACCTGGGTGGATGATGGTGTAGTCGAGCCCTGAGACGACGAGGTCGCGCTCATCAGCATGCGATGAGGAATGCAATCAGCATGCACTCGAGGCCATCTCGTTACACTCGAGCGGCACTCACCTGACTCGACGAGATAGCGCTCGGCCTTGCGTTTCCAAAGCAGGATGTCGCCGCCTGAGCCGTCAGCCTGCTTCCCGATGGAGTTCAAAAAGTTCTCGGGCTGCGTACCACCCATGCTCGAAATGAATACAAACTTTTTGACGCCGGCGGCCTTTGCCGCATCAATTTGCAACTTTGCGCCGAGCCAGTCAACCTGCCGTCGAGAATTGGGCAGAGGTTGTTGATTGGGTGAGGAGCAAGGCGCGGCGATTCGGCGAGGCATGATTGAGCTCGAGATCGATCGGGATCGTCACCTCCTGCGGGGTGCCGTCGGACTCAAAGCGGAATTGCGGCCGGCCGGGGTCCTTACTGCGGAGAATGGCTTTCTTGAAGAGAAGCTTGGCGATTGAGAGTGGTTTGATCTTGGGAACGGCGCTCGTGCACAGGACCACGGCGTCGCAATTCTCCATCGCTGCTGTAACCTCATTGAGCACGGTCGTGTCGGCACGCACCACCTGCAAAGGCTCGGCCCCAACCTTTTTCAATGCCTTGACCGCCTTTCGCGACCGAACGAGCCCCACGGCTTGGACGCTCTTATCTTTCTGAAGCTGCTCGAAGACGAGCTGTCCCGTGCGGCCGCCTGCGCCCGTGACGAGGACCCGCATACCCATACACGACGCGGCGAGCAAAGAGACCCACAACATCCTGAACATTTCGCGCAGGAGCGGGCGAAAGATGGAGTGACGCCGACAGACGCCGCCATGAGTTCGGGCGATGAGTCTTCACAAGTTCTGCCCTAATAAATAGTCTTGACCTGAAGGTGCCAAGCCAATCGTCCCACGTGATTGCCCACGAAACCGGGATCACTTTCTTGACTAAACCTCCTGGGCCGAGGTCGCTGATCTCCGAAAATCGATGCTCGCACTCCTCTTGCAGTCCACGGCTCTGGCTTTCCAGCCGGCTGCTTTCCACAGCGTGCGTAGCGCGACTGCTGTTCGCAGCGCTATTTCCATGCAGATGGATTGGGAAGCCAGGAAGGAAGCCCAGGAGAAAGCGGAGGCGGAGCGGATGGCTAAGCTGATGGCACACCTCAGGGCTCCTATCCGACAGTATGAGGGGGGCTGGGCTGATACAGCTCTGCGTAACGGTAAGAAAGACCCGAAACGTTTTGGCACGGGCCCGGATGCCAACCTCGGGAAAAAAGAGTTCTACGAAGAAGAGCTGTTGAAGGACACGCACCATGGATCAATCCGGGACTCAGGGCGGCGCAAAGGGAAGTACTCGGCGACATCGAGGACGCTGGCGCCGGAGAAACAGTCACAGTTGATACTGCCCGAGGAGTCGTTTAAGGTCACCAAGATGGAGATGTCGCGAACCGACGAGGACTTTGTGTTGGAGTGCGGAACCGGTGAGGAGGTGGAGATGGTCATCGACATCAAGCCGATGTTCCTCACGAAGACCGAGTACTTTTATGGCTTCACGGCTGATTCGGATCCGAAGATCAGCATCAACCGCGAGGTGTCGTCGCACATTGAAGGCGATATGCCCACCAAGGGCCACAAGGGAAACGACGATGACGAGGACATCAAGATCAAAGTCAAATTCACGCCCGATTCTGCGGTGGGTGAGTTCAATGCGTACCTTTGCTTCATCTTCCCAGCGGAGAAGGCCTTCTCGAAGTTCTACAAGATCACGGGCAAGAGCACCCCCGGTGGCGCGGCCACACGCGACGCTGCGCCATTCGTCTAGGCGGCATGTACACATGCTTTCTGTATACGTACATGTCGCCTAAACATCTCGCGCAGCTGGTGCCGCGAGAAGTGCAGCCAGCGATACGTCGACGCAGAGCACGTGAGACGCTCCTGAGACGTTCGGCTTACATTTAGGTAGAGGTTAGTATCTCGTCGCGCCTCGCCGTGAATTTAAGTGCCCGGGAGGACGCTCGATGGTGAGGTCCACATAAATGACTTCAAAGGAGGGTCCATCTATGGAATACAGGCCTTTGCATTTCCCCACAGAGCGGGGGGCCAGCCGCGCTGCGGCAGGCTTGGCAAAATGGCCAGGTAACCCTCGTGCATACCTCTTCGGCGCGCGCGCGGCCTCCGCGGTGCGCACGCTTTTTGTCCCAGCCCTTGGCGAGGCCCGCATCCTGCCCGCCATGCCTCGGTTGCCCTTGGGTGAGCTCGCGGTCGCCCCTCCACGCGCGCGGGGCGCTCCAGGGACGCCCTCGCGGACGAGCGCTCGCAAGCACATGCATGAGCTGGC
>Ga0180443_100182_pt1 | contig 35872 bp, 32 predicted proteins | sample ChrtobMetP5_32mM_FD_119753 | JGI IMG/M metagenome (GOLD analysis project Ga0180443, IMG submission 119753) | Chrysochromulina tobin associated microbial communities from unialgal haptophyte culture, Seattle, Washington, USA - P5_32mM MetaG | ecosystem: Host-associated > Algae > Haptophytes >... | reverse complement strand
TATCAGCCCGCGCGCGGGCGGCATACGAACCGCATAACAGGGTGCCTATAAGGCTTTCCCCTGGGTATCCCCTTCCCCCCAAACGGCGGAGAGACCCCCCAATGGGTTCTCCCGCATCCCCCCCGTCTGGTTCCATGATGGATACCGTCCTGTAATCTGGCCCTTTCACGTTGGGTTCACAGCCGTGTAACTTTGGGCGTCACACGGCATTCACACCAACTTATTCGACGAATTTGGGTACGGCCATTTTCAAGAACGACGCCTTCTCCTAGCGCTCCTGGACTTTGCCCACCTTGGACGCGCCTATGACGAAGAAATCCTCCAAACACTCGCCCAAATCCTCGCCCAAGGAGCGACCACCCTCGCCAAGGCCTACGGTGATAGCCACGGCGGCTTCGCCCAGCAGGCCGGCTACACTTCCGTTTGGAGCCGGCGCCGCAGTCTTTACGGTACGCACGAGCCTCAAAGTGCGTGCCGGTGCCGAGCTCGACTCAGATCATTCGGGCGAGGTGCGGGCGGGCACGCGCGTACACATCCTCGAGCAGCGAATGCTAGCAGATAGCACGTCTCGTTCTCGCCTGGTGCTCGAAGGCGAAAGGACAGCGCTCGGCTGGGTGAGCACCGTGAGCAAGACCGACGGCCAGAGCAATCTGCTCGAGGCACCGGCAGCTGTGCCATCCAAGGTCTTTCTCGCGCACGCCCCCGCCTCTGAGGCCTCCCACGCGAAGCCGACGTCCTCTGCGGCCGCCAGGCCGCCATTGCCTCCGCCACCTGTGCCTCCGCCACCAGTGCCTCCGCCACCAGTGCCTCCGGCTCCTAGCGCTGACGCCGCGGCCACATCGAAGCCAAAGCTGGGCGCGCGCGCGTCCACGACGCCGTGCCTGAAGCTCACGCACGCGCAGCCGAGCAACTCGACTGCCTCGCAGCGCGGCGATCCAGGCTCTCACCGTCCCGTGAATGTGAAAACCGTCCATGGGGTGAGCGGCGCGCTAGTTGTGGCGCCCATCGACACGAAGCGTGCGGCGGAGGACGAACGGCGGCGAGCGGCGTTGCGCATGATCGACTGGTCGATGTCCGAGAGCGCCGCCGTGAATCGAAATAAGATCCTGCTCACGCTGCCGCCGCCAACTGGGAGCGAGAGCAACCGAGCGGCAGTTACCGAGCGACAAGTAGCCGCTAAGAAGCTGGGCGACTTGGCGGCCCGCCTGGAGAACGCGCTACGGGAGGGGCTGGACACCGGCGTACCCGATGCCGTGCTCGAGCGCGGCATGATGCGCATCGCGGACCTCGAGCATGAGGCCGCCGAGCAGCGAAGGGCCGCGGAGGCCGCCGCCGCGACGCGTGCGGCGCTCGCGGCGACGCAGACGAAGAGCACGGCGGGTGGCTTCCGCGAAGGGTGCCTGGTGAAGCTGCACGGGCTGACGGACAGCATCGGGCTGCAGCAGGGCGCGTTCGACGTGCCGATGGCAAAGTATAACGGTCGGATGGGTCGCGTCGTCGAGTACGCGCCGTCATGGCTCATGAAAGCCGGCGCCGATGGGCTTGCTGGTGAGTCCCCTGATGACCACTGATGACCGCTGATGACCACTGATGGCCTCTGGTGACCACTGATGAACACACGGACTGGACTTGCAGGTGAGTCCCTCGTGGCGGTGCTGCTGGCTCCTCATGCCACCGATCGTGATCGAGCCAACGGCGTGTGGATCGCGGTGCCGCCTGCTAACCTACAGCGATGTGAGTAAAATCAATACATCCTCTTTGTCAGCAGACGTGAGAACGCCGAAGAGAGCCCTTGCAGAGAGCTCATCTCGCTCTTGTCTCGCCCTCGCCTTCTAGGCCTTAGGTCACTACGTGTCGAAGCTCGAACGGACAACTCGTCAACTCGACTAGAACCAGGACTGTATTAAATAGTTAAGTGTCAGTGCTTTGACCGATTGTACCACTGAGTATCGGGTCAATACTTAGTAGAAAAACTCTCTCACTCTCTCGATACGAGTAATTACTAGACCTAGCTTGAGCCTTGACGTTTTTGTGTACCGACGTTAAAGCTTCAGAGGCACTGAGGCAGTTCCAAGCAGTTCCCCGCGGCGCCCGGCGGCTACTCGTGAGAGGAGTCACCCAGGTGCTTTCGGTCTTCGGAGAGGAGCCATACAGGATCAGGAGCCTCTGCCTGGTCGTGGTGCCTCTGCCTCTGCCTCTGCCTCACGCTCGACTCGGCAGCGGCGTGAGTTCTTCATTGCGTTCCTCATTGCGTTCCTCGGCCGTCTGTGCGTCGACGAGTCTCACGTGCCTCGTCGTCTGTTTTGCCGCTTGGGGTAAGAGGCGTACACGTCCCCTCTTGCCGTGGCTACTGCTGCTGCTGCTTCCACATTCCTCGGCATCGCCGCCGATCTCGTCGCTCGCAGGCGTCAAAGGCTGCGGCTGCGGCTGCGGCGTGGTGTCAATGTCCGGGCCGGCGACCGCATACCATACGGCAGCGCCCACGGTGAGTAGGCTGACGCTATACGCAGCCACAGCGAGGGACGCCGTATCAGTCACAATCCCGACAACGAGCGGACCTATGAAGGTGCCCGCGTCGGAACACACCTTGTACAGGCCAATGAAACGGCTTCGCGCTCGAGCGGGCGCAGCGTCTTGACCGACCGTCTGCACCAACCCACTGCTCAGGCCGTTGCCGATCCCAAGCAGCGCACTCGCGAGCACCAGCATCCAAGCGCTCGAGGCGGCGCCTGCGAGCGCGAGGCCTGCAGCCAACAACAGCAGTGAGGGCACCCCAGCAGCCTTCCGCCCATACTTGTCCATGACGACGCCCGCGATCGGGAACGTGATCGAATCGACGGCGAACGAGATCGAGGTGAGATAGCCCGTAAGCTCGACGCTCAGTTGCAGGGAATTCGCCTTGAGCGGCAGCAGCATACTGCGACACACTCGAGCGAACGCAAAGGAGAAACCGATGGGCGCGACCGCCAGCAGCGGGAGAGTCCACGGCGGCAGAGAGCGCCGCAAGCGACGGTAGAGCCGACTGGTCCAGCCGCTGCGCGCTCTGCCGCTGCCCTCCCCGAGGTCTCCACCGTCCGTGCTGCCATCCAATGTACTGCCGCCCGCCATGCTGCCGCCTTCGCGCTCAGATGCTGTCAGACTCTCTCGGTCCGATTGCATCTCAGTGCCAGAGCGCGTCTCCAGCTTAGAGGCGATCGGCGTAGACTCGTCATCGCTCACGCGCGGCATCGCGACCAGCAGCAGCAGCACGACGCACACGGCGATCGACGTCTGGCACTCAAACGCAGCCAGCGGTCCCGCCTTGGCGTACACCGCCGCTCCGCTTGCCGGACCGATGATCTGCGCGAGTCGCATGCATCCGCCGATGAGCGCGTTGGCTCGACCGCGCAGTCGCATGTTGACCGCGGCCGAGACGAACGAGTTGCGCGCGATTTGGAAGGTGCCCATGCCGACGCCCTCGCCAAACCAGCCGATGAAGAGGAAGTGGAGCGCCCACGCGTGCTGATCAGTTAGCTCATGAGCGGCGTCACCACCTCTTACATGAGTGCTGAGCCAAATGCCCAGCACGAGCGTGGAGTAGCTCAGCATGCGTACGATGGCTCCCAAGAGAATCCCACGCCGCTCGCCGATGCGGTCGATGAGCACGCCAGCGCATGCAGCCGTGCAAACAGACCCGAGCCCTTGCATCCCTATGATGGCGCCGACGGTGGAGGAGGACGCGCCGAGCTCATTTTTGGCATAGATTGGGAGCACGACCGCAACGAAAGACATTGCAGTGACAGCGGCGAAAGCTGTCACATAGATCGGCACGATCAGGTGGCGCAGGTCGCGCAAGGACGGCGGCTCGTCGCCCGATGGCACCGCCCTTGACATCGACGGGGCGGGTGTGTGAGCAAGGGGTCGGTTTCCTATCTGTTAGTAGGAAGTAGATACCGGTAAAAAGACACCGGGGGGAGCCCGGTAAGTGAGTCAATTATGTTATGTTCATACGGAACGGGGGTTAAATCGAGACCGGGTCCAATATCGCGCGGAGACCCGGCGCGCCACGAGGGATCTTGCGCCGCCGCCCGCGCCCGTGGAGCTCATGGAACCTATCTGAGGACATCAAGCCTGCCCGACCCGTCCTTCGCCGCGCCGGTGCCTCAGCACACAGTGATGACACAGGCCATCAGTAGCACTTACCTTCATGGTTGGGTCGAGGACCGATGCGTCCATCGCGTGCCTTCCACGTGCGCTCCCCCTTGGACTCCCAAATCTCGACGCCTAGGGCGTAGAGCTCCTGATGAGGAATGCAATCCGAGGCTCTCAGAGGAAATTAGAGGCCCTCGGAAGAACTAGAGGCACTCGATTGCACTCAGAGGCAATCCGAGGCACTCGGAGGAAATTCGAGGCAATTCGAGGCAATTCGAGGCAATTCGAGGCAATTAGAGGCAATTAGAGGCACTCGGAGGAAATTCGAGGCAATTAGAGGCACTCGGAGGCACTCGATGGCGTATGAGGCACTCGGAGGCACGCTCACCTCGCGGATATCATCCGCCATGCGAAAGTCGCGTCGGACACGAGCCTTCTCCCGCTCCACAAGTTTGTCGAAGATGAACAGGTTCGTAGGCTCGCCGTCCGTCTCGGGCGGCGGCGGGGGCGGGCCCGGCGTCGGTGGCGGCTCGCCAGTCACACTCCGTGGCAGGCCCGGTCCTGAGTGGCCGGAACCCTTGCCCTTGCCTTTGCCGCCGCCACCCTTGCCGCCGCCGCCAGCATAGTCATCGTACCCATATCGCGGCGGCGGCGGCCCGTAGCCCATGCTGTGGCCGCCTCGATCATCGTAGCCGCCTCGATCATCGTAGCGCGGTGGTGGTACTCCTCCGTAACCCTTGCCGCCGCCGTAACCCTTGCCGCCGCCGTAACCCTTGCCGCCGCCGTCGAAATAGCCACCACCGCCGCCATATCCGCCGCCATCGTAGCCACGCCGATCGTCGTACCGCCGATCATCAAAACCTGCGGCACTCCCGGGGCGTGCGGGTCAGAGATCGGCAGCAAAGCTCTGCTCTCGTTTTCGAAGGGCGTGGGCACAGCTCACGTCGCTCGTCGTATCGATCGTCGTGTCGCCTGTCGTCGTATCGCCTGTCGTCGTATCGCCTATCATCGTAGCCTCCACCTCGCCGCTCGTCGTCCTGGCCGCGTCGGCGCTCCGGCGGCCCGTCCCTCCGCTCGGCTCTTCGGTCGGCTTCGCGGTCGTCGCGGTCGTCGCGGTCGTCGCGGTCCCTCTCGCGCTCGGCCATCTCGCGCTCGGCCAACTGGCGATCGCTCCAAGAGCGGCGGCGGCGCGCAGGCGGTCCGTGGGCAGGGAACAAGTTTGGACACGTCATCGCACGTCGAGCAATAGACCCACAACATGTACATGTACAAGTGTAACCTTGCCCCCCTCTCCTCTTTGTGTCGCATGGATCTTGAGGTTCGATCTCCCTCGCTGAGCTTCTTTCGGTGATATGGCGGCGCATTTCTGTGTGGGCAGCGGCGCGGCACAGCGTCGGAGTTGGCTATCGCCGGAGTTGAAGGCCAAGCTCGAGGCTGTTGTCGAACACATCGGCCAGCCGGGCAAGGGCATCTCCGCCTGCGATGAGAGCGCCCGCACGATCAATCCACGGTTCGAAAAGGTGGGCGTGGAGGCGAGCGAGGATCGGCGCCGTGCGTACCGCCAGATGCTTTTCGAGGCCGAGGGCGCCGAGCAGCTCGTTTCGGGCGCCATCCTCGATCCGGAGACCGTCTTCCAGAAGAGTGACAAGGGCGTGCCGCTGCCCAAGCTGCTCGCAGAACGTGGCATTCTGCCGGGTGTCAAGCCCTCGCTCCAGGTGTACAAGCTGCCTGGCTGTGACGGCGAGACAGTGATGCAGGGGCTCGACTCGCTCGCCGAGCGCCTGCGCGAGTACCGCGAGGCCGGCTGCGTCTTCGCCAAGTGGCGCTCGCCACTCGACGTGGACGTGGCCGCGGGGAAGCCGTCGCAGCTGGCGATCGAGGCGAACATGCGAGACCAGGCACGGTACGCGCTCATCTGCCAGAGCGAGGGCATCGTGCCGATCGTCGAGCCCGATCTGGTCCTCGCGGGCACGCACACGCTCGAGGACGCTGTCGAGATCAACGTGCGCGTCCTCAACGCTCTCTTCAGCTCGATGGCCGAGCACGGTGTGCACCTCGAAGGGTGCATCCTCAAGGTGAACATGGTGAACGCGGGTAAGAATGGGCCGATCACGTACTCCGCCGAGGAGATCGCCGACGCCAACCTGCGCACGCTTCGGCGCACGCTCCCGGTCGCCGTTCGCACGGTCAACTACCTGAGTGGAGGCCAGCCGCTGCCCGATGCATGCGCGCGTCTGGATGCGATCAACCGCCTCAAAACGCAGCGAGGAGGCGACCGATATGCGCCGTGGAACCTATCGTACTCGTGGTCCGCGGCGATCCAGCTGCCGCTCTTTGAGCTCTGCCGGGACGGCGAGCTCGCGCGTGATGTGGCCACTGGCCTGCCGCTCACCGCGATGGCGGCTCAATACGTGGCGAACCTCCGCATCGCCTCGGCCGCCGCAAAGGGCGAGCTGGCGGCCGCCCTGGTGCCCGACGTGCGCGAGACGACCGGGACCGCGCCTGCCCTTTCGTAGGCCCAGGGGATGAGTGTTGTTGGAGCCGCCGCTGCGCCCAAGAAGGAGCGTGAATACAGCGGCGGTGCGAACGCGCTCTGCGTTGGCATGGGGGCCCAGGGTGGCTGGCTGACCGGACGACGCGTCCCAGTGGTGCGCAGTGGTTGACTAGAATGTAATACTACTGTAGTACATTTACAGCTACGTCGATCAGTCCTGTTTGCAAAACTGGTTGTCGGTGCTGAACTGCTGTGGTACGTACATCACCTCGGGCGTCCTGCGGAAGAGCGCAAAGCAGCACCAGCCACATGTGCCAAACAGCTCCAGCTCGGCATCGTTGTGGACCTCCGGGCTGAGCCACAAGAGACTGCGCCCTCCCATGAGATATAGATCGTAGCCCCATGCCTGCGCTGCCCTGGCGAGGGACGGAATGCTCGCCTTGGCGCCGCCCCGAAAGGGGTCCTCCTGCAGACTCAGACGAGCCCTGTGCCAATGTGTGCAGCACTCAAACGTGACGACCGCGGCCTTGCGCTGCGACAGAGTTTCCTTGGCGCTCATGAGGATCATCCCATCAAAGCCCTCGGCGTCAATCTTGACCAATGTAATCGGCGAGCGCACGTGTGTTGTCACGAAATGGTCGAGGGTCGTCACGTTCATCATGGTGCACCTCAAGTTGTCGGTCGCATGATTTGGCACGTCCGATGCTTGCATCGAGCTCATCAACCTGTCGCCGATGTCCGCCGACATTTTCGACTCGCAGACGCGCGTTGGTGGCGCAGGACGACTCGAGGCCGCGGGTTTATGCAGACTCTCGACGCCCACACCGCGCAATTTCAGGCCCTTCAACTTCAGCTCACTCGCCGCCAGCGACCTGAAATTGCTGGGCCGCATCTCGATGCCATGGTAGTAGAAATGGCTGTGTGTTGGACAATAGGATGTGACGCTCTTTTGCGGCCCCATCGCCTGGCATGGCGATGGGTCCAGATGCGACAACGGGTGCAGCTTCTGCACGATGCGGTCCAATTGCTTGTCCCAGAGCTCCAGAATGTGGGGCATCTTCATGCCCTTGTAGGCGCCCATCTCAATGATTGTTCCCGGCGGCAGACGCATATTTTCAAGCGGAAACTCATTACCCTCATACTTCCAAGCTTGATGGAAAAGGGCGATCTGCCGCTGCGCGAGGGTAGTCGGCACGCGGCACGGTGCCTCAAAGGCACTTGTGTTCCAATCGGGCGTACGCGGTCCAAGGAGCGTGAGTGGCGGCGACGAATTCATTCTCGATGCCTTGCGCCATGGTCTTTCGAAGGCGAAAAAGGTCCTTCGTTATTTTGCACACTCTCGTGTTGCGTCGCGTCCCCGTGCGGCATGCATGCGCGCTCTGAATATCGGTGTCGACAGCCCGTCAATCAATACAAGTATCTTTGCAGTTTCTGACTGCCTGCTCGCGACAGACCGGCCGATGTGGGCTCTTTTCTGTTGGCTCTCGTTTCCTGTGAAGACAAACGTGTTTTCCATTCCCCTCTCGGTGCTCAGGGTCCGCCGCGCCAACTACTCGCAAGCGACTGCAAAGCGTCGCCATGACGATACGTAGATGGCTTGCCGGGCTGCTCCACCTGTGCTCATACCTGAGTGTGAACGCACTAAAACCTCTGCCTCTCGCCCAGCGCCGCAGCATCGTGATAGCTGCAGCCAGTCTGGGGCTGCCTATGCCTTCACGAGCCATCGATGATTTGCCGGGCCAGGTCACGAAAATGGATGCCTTTCAACTCAAAGCATCGTACAACGGTCTGTTCGATGCGCTGCAGCAATGGCGGGTGGAGATCGCAGCTGTGCAGCTTGGCAACGAGCCCTCTTCAGTGGTGGCTGTTGCCGGGCTTTCGGACGCAGAGCTCAAACGCTTTTCGGAGCTCGATAAGTCTGCAGCGGAGGCCGTCAAATCGTTTGAGCAGAGGAAAAACGAGATGCTCCAAAGCCTCTTCCTCGCTCGAGGGGCGGCCAGGTACGAGAAGGATCCTTCTGTTGCGCTCACCTACATTGAGAAGGCCAGGGGAGCGGCCGAGGGCGCCATGGGCGATCTGGGTACGATCGCCACGATTGCTGGTGTGAAGCTCACGCGCCGACCGCCCACAAAGGCCGCCGCTGCCTCAGCTGAGGCGGCTCTCACCTTCACGCCACGGGTGGCTCCCGCGCCGCCGGACAATAAGCTGACGTTTTAATGCGAGTACGAACGACCGTTCGAGGTGCCCACGTGAGCCAAAGTTATAGGGCCTCTTCCCATGACCCTCTTTCAGCCAATTCACGCTCCAAAACTTCTCCGCTCACACCTCCGGCGCGCCGCCTTGTACCAGTATAGGGGGTCAAACAAGGCCCGAGTGGATGGCTTTCGTGTCCATCGTCACGTCGGCCCTCCTGCGCGATGACACGATGCGCCCACCATTGCCGTATGACATGATGCGCCCACGACTGCCGTACACGTCCAAATCAACGTGCAGTCCGAAGCTCATTAGCAACAACAGCGACGCCCCAGCCCATGATCTCGCGCAGACGCACGAACCTGAGACTGCTGATGAGTGCATCAAGGCGTGCTGCAACGAGCCGCGCTGTGGCGGCGTCCTATTCCAGCCGATTGCTAAAGTAACGTGGAGTGCCTGCATCGCTGGGAAGCCGTGCTGCTTCTTGAAGACAGCAATCGCCTCCACCCAGCCGTGGCCCAGCCAATTTCCTGGTGGCTCTTTTGTATACGAGATGACCGACCGGCCGCAGGACGACGAGAAGCTTCACTTTTTGTCGGCAACGCTGGGTTCGCATATGGTGCTCCAGCAGGCGCCGCACTCGGCGACCATCTGGGGCTTTACGCAGGCCGGCGCGCGGGTCGAGACAACCATGACGCCGAGCGATGCCACCCGGTGCAAACGGTTTCTGCGCGCGCCATGCGAGGCGCAGACGCTGGTCACCTTTGCAGAGGACGATGGGACGTGGCGCCAGAAGCTGCCGCCCACGCTCGCGTCCAAGGCCGCCTTCGACTTCCGCATCGTCGCCTCGAACGAGACCGTGGCCTCTCTGGCCGAGGCGGCCATCGTCGATGTGCTCTTCGGGGAGGTGTTCATTTGCGGTGGCCAGTCGAATATGGAGTTCGGCATGCCCACGGTCACGAACGCCACGGCGGAACAGCAGCGGGCGAACGCGTACCCGACGATACGTTTCTACTCCGTAGGCCACTCGACCGCAAGCGCGTCGCCCCTTCGCGACCTCCAGACGGTTTGGGAGCCATGGCAGGTAGCGAGCAATGAGACGATCTGCAAGGACTTGTCGGGCAACTTGTTTGCGACGTTCAGCGCGTCGTGCTGGTTCTTCGGGCGCATGCTGTCGGAGGCTCTCTCGCCAGAGGGCGACGTGCCCATCGGCCTGATTTCTAATAATTGGGGCGGCACCAAGCTCGAGGTTTGGGTCCCCGCGGCCGCCTTGGCCGAATGTAACGCCACATCCTCATTCACACCGGGCGACGGCCCGATGTGGAATGCGATGATCCTTCCGTATACGGTCGGCCCGATGGCGATCGCGGGCTTCGCATGGTACCAAGGCGAAGCGGACACGGCGAGCGAGCAGAGCGCCGCGATGTACGGTTGCACCTTCCCATCGCTCATCCGGCATTGGCGCGCGGCCTTCCACAACCCGTACGCCTATTTTGGGTTTGTGCAGCTCTCCACTTGGTGTGCGCTGCCGCCCGAGTCGCTTCCGCAGATGCGCGCGGCGCAGATGCGCGCCCTCGAGCTCGATCACGTCGGTTATGCGACAGGTGCCGACCATGGGATGGGGTGTAACATTCATCCAGGGGCCAAGCAATTCGTGGGCGAGCGGCTCGCGCGTGCCGCCCTCGCGATCCAATACGGGCGCGAGGACGTCACGTGGCGCTCGCCCACGTACAAGCGCGCTGTGCCGACGACATTCCAACTGGACGGCGGCAGCAGCGATGGTATCATAGGTGGCATTGGTGCTCGCGGCCCAGGCATCATAGGTGGCATTGGTGCTGCGGCCAGCGTCAGTGTGCGTGTGAGCCTGAATGACGTGAGCGACGCGGGGCTGTACACGGTGTACCCAGCCAATTACCTGCCGCCTAATTACGCCGAAGTGGAGCCTACGCCTGTCGACTGCTTCGGCACGTTTGTAGTGAACGCGACCTACAATGCGTCCATGACAGTGCAGTGTGCGTGGGCGGCGTTGCTCGTCGAGGGTGCTGGCTGGCTCAATGCAACCGTCACGGTGCCCTCGGACGATCTTCGCAGCCTGCTGCTGACCGCCCAGCTGCCGCCTGCTCGGCAGCCGCCAGCTCGGTGGGTCGCCGCGGCCCCTGCCGTCATGGGCAGCGCGTACGGCTGGGGCCCGATCCCAATGATGAATGTGTACGACAAGGGCACTGGCTTGCCCGTGCTCGGCTGGAACGAGTCCATGACGCCTCCGTGAGTGTCTGGGACTCGTCTTTGACGTTGCACAGACGTGCCTGACAGGCTGACTGCCTGTTTTTGTTCATTAACAATTTTGCTAAGCAATGACGGGACCATTGTACCCTGGCTGCGATTCGTTACCGAAGCGGGGTTTTGCGAGCGACTCGCAACTTTGACTTGAACTTGACTTGACTTGACATGACGATTTGCAAGCAGGCGCGCTCGCTTTCTCGCACGCCAGAGATTCCCGAGCGAGCAAACGCCGCTTCACCATAATCCACGCTTACGCAACAAGCCTAGAGATGCCGGACAAGATTCTGCTCAACATCGGAGGCACAAGGTTTCATGCCACTCGTGCCACGCTGCAACGGGGCACATACTTCAGTGCGCTACTTGATCGTGAGTCGAAGACGCACTTCGAGTCTGATGGCAGCATTTTCATCGACAGAGATGGAACTCATTTCCGCCACATTCTCAACTTCTTCCGTGATGGGCGCGTGCCAGATCTGCCGGAGCCCCACCGATCGGAGCTGTGTGCCGAGGCAGGTTACTACCGAGTTGGCGAATTGGTTGCAGGCTTGTCTAGGCCTTCAAAGGAGCAGGAGGCGGCCATCGCAGCAGCGGAGGCTGACAAGGCTGCAGTGGTGGCGGCAGCAGTGGAGGCAGCGGAGAGGGCGGCGGAGACGATTGCGGCGGAGAAACTAGCGGTGGAGAAGGCGGCATTTGAGGCCAAGCTGGAAGCCCTAGCGCGGGCGTCAGAGGAGAAGCTAGCGATGGCGGAGGCGACGGTCGCGGCTGCGAAGGCGGATCACAAAGACAAGGAGGCGCGTGTCGCGCAAGACGCGCCCTGCGATCCAAAGTGCGGTCACAGCCTGCAAGCTGCGACTGGTCGGTGCGCCATCGGAGGCGGCGGCGGACTAGGCAGTTGCCTCATCACCTTCTGTGCCTTCGGTGCGCCGCTGCTTCTCGTCGTGTCCCTCATCCTCTGTCTCGTGCGTTCGCGCCGGCAGCGGTCGTGCAAGTGCGCCACCTACCGCGCTGCACATGGCCACGCGCCCACTCAGAGCGCATACTTTTCGATCAAAGAGACGACCAAAGACGCGCCCGAGCCACCCGACCTGCACAAGCACCCAATCTGGCTCCAGTACGGTAAGAAGGGCTTCAAGGACGGCGACGCGATGGACATGAGCATCGTGCCCGAGGGCAACCGTGTCTCCACGTACGTGATCACACAGTTGGGCCGCGCCGACTGCCACGGCGAGCGCGTTATTTGCGGCCCGTCGCTGCGTGTCGCGCCGCCGACGACCAAACCCGCCGCCCCGCCGGCGCCCCCCGCCCCCGCGGACCACCCAAACAGCTCAAGTAAGGCAGCGACCGCGACCATCGGGCCGCCCTCGTCGGTGGGCAAGAGGCCCATCTGCCTTGCGCCGCTCGAAGTTGCTTCACCTTCATCTTCACGCTCATCTTCACCTTTGTCTGTGCTTGCAACACCGAGTGCAGCGGAAAGGGCGGGGGGCGAGGCAACTGCGAACCGCGTCTTTCCCGACACGAAACATCGAGGCTGCACATTCGAGGAGGTACGCACGACCGACCCCAGTTACGTCCGCTGGGCGATGAGCGTAAGAGAACCGTTCGGGACGATCGCGGCTTTGGTCACCTACTGCGAGGCCAAGGAGGCGGCCGACACGGTGACGACTGAGAGGTCATCTGATGAGGTCGATCGCGTGATGGAGGGTAGGCCATACAGTCAAGAAGCAGCTTTTGCAGTGCTCAACCAGCAACTGCTCGGGGACATGAGCGCCTTCCCGAGCGCTTTCCATCTCCAGGCGGCGACCGTTAGTCTAGACGGCCACACGCCGCTGCTGACGCCGGTATTACTCTCGCTGGCGCAGACGAATGCGAGCGGCGTCGCTCTCGCGTCGCCTGACAAGGAAAACGCCGGTCTCCACACGCCGTCGATCTCTTCGCCGACGTGCCATCGGCGGTCATTGTCTCGCTTGCCCTGTGGCGGCCCTCGCCGTCACAAAAGCTGCGGTTGCCTACCCCCACATGTACTCGAACCATCTCGTTCTCTGTCATCACCGCTTCTATCACAACAACGTTCCCAACGTCTCTTGGGTGTGAGGAGTCCGCGCTGATCAGTCCATGATACATGATCTCCGGCGCCACGCCGGCTGCCACCAGGAGGGCAAACCACGAGAGAGCGGGAAAGCGTCAGGAGGAGCGGGAGCGACAAGTGGCCTAGTGCGTATCGTACAGCTGAACAGTATTGAGTTTGTCCGCCTGTGTCATACATTGTAATTATGTGTAGAATCGAATTATGGCTTCGCCTTCGGCCTGAGAAAAAGGTTTATTGATCGTCGTTTTGAACGCGACGTGCGCGAACCGAATTCGAGTTGCGTCCATGTCTTACCACACTGCCCTCCCGCTCCACGTACCGTTGGTCATCGGCCTCCCACGGAGTTTGGAGACAGGCACGCCACTCACCCATGCGACGCGTGGCGGCGCGTGATGGTGGCCGTGCCTCGCGCGATACTTGGCCGTGTACTCTCCTCGCATGTTGACTGCCGGCCTACTGGCATCGCGTTGCTCCTTCAGCCAGCCTGTGGGGAAGTGTGGGTTGGGGGCGGGGGGAGGGATGAGCGTGGCATGGCTGATTGAGGCTCGGGGATCGGATAGGATGCTCAAAAGGAAGGGGTTGGTCGCCCTCGGCCTCGCACATTCTCCAAACGTATGATTCCAAACGTCGGGCGCGAAGCAGACTGGCTCGGGGCAATACGTCCACGAGTGACACCTCGGGTGTGCGTCACACGCAGCGCAGCACTCGGCGGCCGAGCGCTTTCGGAACTTGGAGCCCCAAGTATGGGCCCGAACGCCATCGTAATCGGCATGCATCTCAGTGCCGCATGCATCGGTGGGTGGAGCCCAGCTGAACCGGTAATACCCAAGGGGATCGAGATTGGCTCCTTGTGCTGCGGACACGACTGCGGCGAGGGGAAGATCGCTCGGCGCAGCATGCAAGTGCTCACCACGGCGCCTCGCCATGTGGCGCCGGCCGTTGCGCCGCCGCCCCCCGCGTCTGCTGTCATCACCCTCAACCACCGCATCGTCGAGTCCCGAGAGCCGACGCGAGGCCGACCGGCTGCCGTTGAGGTGCGTGAGCAGCGCGTACACGTCATGATCGAAGCTCCCGAAGAAGAGGATCCCACCTGCCCAGACCATCAGAGGTCATCAGAGGCCATCAGAGGCCATCAGAGGTCATCAGAGGTCATCAGAGGCCATCAGAGGTCATCAGAGGCCATCAGAGATCATCAGAGGTTATCAGAGGCCATCGGAGGCCATCAGGGAGGTCATCAGAGGCCATCAGAGGCCATCAGTGACCATCAGAGGCCACCAGAGGCCACCAGAGGCCATCAGTTGTCCGTCAGCACACCATCCGTAACTGATGGAGCGCCTGATGAGAGAGGCCATCAGCGGGCATCGGAGGCCATCAGCGCACCATCCTCGCTGAGCACCGGGTCGGAGTGCACGGCGCTCCCAGTAGGGTACCTCCAGATCTCTTGGCCCGAATGGGACGTGAGGGCATACAGCGAGCCATCGAAGGAGCCCATGTAGAGCACGGCTCCGTCGGGCGAGAGCGCCGGGCGAGAGCCCACCTGTGCGGAAGAGTCCAGGCGCCGTGGTGAGCACTTGCATGCAGTCCCACGGCTCCGTCGGGTGAGAGCGCCGGCCGAGGGTCGACCTTGTCGCCGGTCGGGAAGCGCCAGATCAGGCTCCCGTTGTGAGTCCACACGGAATAGATGTTCGAGTCGAAGCTGCGGGGACCATGAGGGCGGCCGAGCGCTCAGGACCAGGCCGGATCAGGGTGGGAGGGACGGTTAAGAGGCCATCAAGAAGCAATTAAGAGGCAATTGAGAGGCAATTAAGATGCCATTACGAGGGGCGGTTAAGCGGCCATCCGAAGCCATCACACCTGCCAAAATAGAGCGCCGAGCCGTCCACGCTCAGTGTGAGCCCGGATTGGGCTTCCGCGCCGCAGCTGAAATTCCAAGCGGGCTTCCCACTCGCAACGTCGAGCGCGTAGACGTGATGATCGTCGGAGCCGATGAAGACGGTCGCGCCATCGACGGACAGGATCTGGTCCGACTGTACCTGAGCTCCCGTCCGGTACGTCCACTCAACGGTCCCGTCGGCAGTGTTCAATGCGTAGACAGAGCCATCGTGCGAGCCGACGATGAGCAGTGTGCCGTCCGGAGTGAGCCGGCTCTCCGAGCCAACGGCACCTCCGAGCTGTGTCCTCCACACCAAGGCGCCCGTCGAGGCAACAACTGCGTATAGGCTTGCATCGTATGCGCCAAAGTAGAGAAACCTGCCATCCTGAGCCAACGTGGCCGTCGAGCCGATGGGGCTGCCCGTCGAGTAGCGCCAGAGCTCGTGGCCATCAGTCGCACGGAGAGCAAACTCGGAGCCGTTGACTGTGCCGATGAACAGGACGTCTCCGGCCGCCGAGAGGGTGGGTCCTGCATACACTGGGCCGCCCGTCTCAAAGCGCCAAAGCCTGGCCCCCGTGGTTTCGTTGAGAGAGTAGACGCCACCATCGTCGTTTCCGATGTAGAGCTGTCCATTCAGAAGGACAGGATCGGATCGCATGGCGTCGCCCAGCGTCGCAGCCCAGAGCTCGGAGGGCTGCGGCCACAACCTTGGCTGCGACAACCACGATTGCGACTTCATGGACTATGCTTCAGTGTGAACCATTTGCTGTGAAACTTTCGAGTAACACCTCTCCTTCCCCCCCACAGCAAGCTGTTGGACGCTCGGGCAATGCCGCTTCGATTGTCTCTTCACTTGTGAAGCAGAGGAGAGGTGTTTGCTCGACAGCGTGTGAACGTACGTGACGCGGCTGATGGTACCGTACAGTAGCGCTACCCGTAACGGGGCGGAGGGCGGGTCGACCATTTATGGATGGAGACGCACAGGGCCCGTGGGCGCCTCGAGCTTTTGGAACTAACCCCTTGGCTGTGAACGTTGTCATAGCGGCCGTCGAGCCTGTCAGCGAGCGAGCGAGCGAGTAGTCGCGGCAGCGAGGTGGAATTCAGTCTCTCAAAATGCGACGTAGTTGGACCGAAGGCATGGCGCCCGTGACGGCGCGGGCCCTCACCCACCCGCCTAAAAGTCTAACCGCCTCATGTGAGGCAGGGGCGAAGCCCCCGGCCATTAGGGAACCACCCGCCCTTAACCCGCCCTGAACGGAAAGGCAAAGCCAAAGGGCCTCACGCCCGGCCCTCCGTCCTCGCCTCGGTAGTCCTCTCCGGGTAGGTCAATCCCGAATGGACCTGAAGGAGTTACAAATCCCTCCCTATTCCTATTAACGTTTACATCGCTCTACCGGTGGGGCACGATGCCTGCATGGTAGATACGCCCGCCGTCGGCCTTTTTTGGCTCCACGACAGCAGGGAGGTCGACAGGTCCGAGTTGAGGTTTGAGGTGAGAGTAGTGAGGGTCAGTAGTTGAATCGCCACTTACGATTGCACCGGACTGGAGAAGATACTCGATGGATACCGTGTTGTGTTGCGTTGGTGTCGCGTTCTGTTTGTACTGTGTAGCTTGTGGGGTAGTGAGGGTGGTGTTGCGCTTGACCGTCTCGATCGTGCGCGCCGCGTGCGGCGTGGTAGTGCTCAGCGGCTCGGCTGCATGCGGTGCTGCGGCAGCCGCAGCGAGCGTCTTGACGACTGTGTTCTTCGCCCAGGGCGCGCGTGAGCGTGCGGAGTCGTTGATGTCGATCGGGCTGGTGGTGCTGCGCTTGGTGGTCTCTGTCGTGCGCGCCGCGCGCGGCGACGTGGCGATGCTCGGCGGTCCGGTTGCCTGCGGAGCTGCGGAGACTGCAGCAATCATCGTAGATGTCGTCGTGTTCGATGAGTTGCTCGACGATCTTGGCGCTGAGAGGCTCTTCTTGAAGCTCTCCTTAGCGGGCTCCTTCAGGTGCCATGGTCGCTTGTACTCGTAGATGAGGTTCGGGTCGTGAGGTCTGGTCGAGGGCGCAAGGCTGCAAGGCTCAGCAGGTTCGTGCAGAGCATCGGGCACAAAGGCTTCCCCGGTGGTCATCCCGTCCGGGCTACCAATGATGAGCTTCAGGGTGTACGGCTTGATTGGACATAACTGGAACTGGATTACTGGACTGGTTGACTGTCAGGCAGGGCCTGACGCGACGGATCTATGGGGCAGGCGGCAGCAGATGCTGGCCTTTCTATCTCGAACGCTACGTACCTTCTCACGGTGCCCGCCGGAAACGGCGGTGGTTTCAGATTCGGCCTATGAACGATCCGGAATGCGTGTGTCGTCCGAGCGAATTGTCCGGAAAATCTCAGGGGGCCGACGCATCGCGTCGGTCATCCAGTAACATGGCGGTTACTTGTGTATGAAGAGGTTTGAGACGTATGTCGTATCAGACCGTCCCGCGTCCTGCGGCCCTGTGTCAGCCATCTGTCAGCCGCAGCAGCTCTTGCGGCTTGAACCGGTTTCCTACAAAAATTAAAACTCCGATATTTTCCTATTATAGGTTGCCCACTGTCGGCCTGTCACTGCAAACTGGCTCTACGACAGCGGCGAGCGGGGGTCAGCGGCACGCAGACGCACATCACCCCTCCAGGCCGCCCCCCACCCGCACCGGCTTTATGGTAGATACGCCCGCCGTCGGCCTCACAGGCTCTGCGACAGCGGGTCAGCGGCACGCAGACGCACATCACCCGCTCCAGGCCGCCCCCCACCCGCACCGGCTTTATGGTAGATACGCCCGCCGTCGGCCTCACAGGCTCTGCGACAGCGGGTCAGCGGCACACGCAGACGCACATCACCCCTCCAGGCCGCCCCCCACCCCGGCCACCCTGGTAGATACGCCCGCCGTCGGCCTCACAGGCTCTGCGACAGCGGGTCAGCGGCACGCAGACGCACATCACCCCAGGCCTCCCCCCTGAGACCGTGGACAGACTCTGGCTTTCAGGTGCAGGTGGTGCCGTCGTCGTCTAGGTGCAGCGGCGTGCGCATCAAGGCGCAGCAGCGTCACCAGGATCCAGGTCCTTACCAACCCTACCCTCACACGCGTTAGCGCATGGCGTTCTTGTCACGTCCTTGAGGAAGAAAACCATCGCAGTCGGAACATGAGCACGCCTGTGCGCTGTGAGCGAGCTTAGCGGGCCATCTCGATGGCCGCGGGGGGGGCGCCACGGGCCATCTCGATGGCCGCGGGGGGGGCGCCACCGCCCGGCGCCGGCGGGGGCATGCAGCAGCCACACTTCGGTAGGCAGGAGAGCGCGTAGTGCGCGCACACCGGCTTGCTGACTGCGGAAGCATGGGGGCGCGTGCACACAATCACTCAAAATGAGCTGTGTGGCAGAGGGTATGTGACGGAGGGAAATGTGAGGGGGGCAAAGCGAGGGCAAAGCACCCTTGTCGCCAAGGGGGCACTGCCCAATGCACTTGTAGCAGAGGCATTGATAGCCACACCCGCACAGGTTCTTCATGGTGGGCGTCTTCAAGCCCGCGGTGCAACAGAACAGGCCAAGCTTGCAGCAGAAGCCCGCGGTGCAACAGAACATGCCGCACGGCAACGGGGTGTCGTTCGCGGCGCAGCAGAACTTTTCCTCAAAGCAGATGAGGGTGCAATCGCCTTTGCAGCAGCAGAGGATCTTCTCTAGGTTGAAGGAGTCGTAGCAGCAAACGCAGGCAGTCCATACGCACTCTTTCTCGGCGGCTGCCTTGGCCTCGGCCGGCTTCTCGGCCGCCGCCTTACCGCCCGCCGCCTTCTCCCCCGCCGCCTTGGCCTTGGCCTCGGCCGCGGCCTTCTCGGCCGCCTTTGTTTGCAGACGATGTTGTTCGGGGGTCGAAGTGACACCCTCGAGCTCCGCGCGTCGACCCTCGACCTCCTCCTCACGCGCAGGGGATACGCGGTTCGTCTTCTTGAAAAACCCCGAGACATCGCCCGTCGAAGGCATACCTTCCATGGACTGCATGCCGCGGTGAACACCTTCCTGATGAACCGGCTCGAGCTGCATCCCTGCGCGCATCGCAACCGAAAACTCTTCGAAGTCGATGCCGCCGCCCTTGTTGGTATCCGCGTCGTCGAACAGCTTCTGCAAGGCGTCGCTTGCAATATTCTTCCCCATGTCCTTGAGGGCTTCATCGAGCTCGATTTTCGTGAGTTCACCATCACCATCTTTGTCGAGCTCGGCAAACTTTGCGAGGAGCACCTCGTCCGACAGGTCGTAATTCACACCACTATCGGGCTCATCCTCTTCGTTCTCGTCTGCTTTGCGCGACCGGACAGCGTTTTCTACCTTGCGGTCCTCTTCAGGGACCACCAGCTTGCCCTGCTGCTTCTGGGCGGTAGCAGCGTCGCCCGCGGCACCCGCTGCCTTTTTCGATGATAGCTCATATACCTCCCCAAGCTCGGAGGGGTCCACGCCACTTTCCTCGACTTCGTCGCCTTCCTCGACCTTGTTGGTGAGTGCCTTTGAAGGGGTTGATGGATTCATTCTGTTCATCATCTTCATCACGCCCTTAACCGATTTGGCAAAGGCCATGGCGACCCATGGGAAGGTGCCAAAGGTGTAGATGTGCTTCAACAGGATACCCGGAATCTTGTAGAGTCTGAAGTCGAGCTGCGTCGCGGATTGGAGGAACAGGTTGCAGACGTCTTGTTGGATCGTCGCGATAATCGGAAAGGGCGGGGAGCACTTGACTGCAAAGTCCCATACTTGATATCCGAATTTCGAGGCATTCGTCACTGCGAGGAGGGCCTGGACCCCCATTTGCGTGAAGATTGCGAGGAGGTTATTAGGGTGGGCGAAGTTGAAGAACGTATCGAAGACGAACTGAAAATAACCAGTCTTCGGAATCTTGTCGACAACATTCTTGCCATCGACCTCGAGAGTGATACCCGTGATTGGGTTCTTACCCTGGAAGAGCAATTTGAAGTTCTTCGCGATCTTCAGTTGGGTGTCACCTTTGCACGCGTCGATGAGCATCGCCCTGATCTTATCGAACGCCATGAGGGGGTTCCACTTCGTCTCGCCCGTCTTTTTGAGAGTGGCGCGCATCATCACGAGCACCAGATTGGCCTTTTTGACGCCATCCATCACGACCTTCGACCACTCTTTGACAACCGCATCGCGACTCGTTTGTTCCTTATACATCTCCTTGAACAGCTTTTTCTCCTTCTTCGCTCCTACCTGCACGACGCCTTTCTGGTCGGTGAATTTGAGCATGCAGTACTTCGTCCGATCCTTGCGCAAGCAGCCCCTCTCACGCAGCCTAACCAGATCCGGGTCAGATCCGGGTGTATCAGGGAAGTACCTGTGTGGGGTCAAGGGAGTGGATGCGCGGCACATGTGGATGATAGGAGGCAACGCAGGCGAGGTGAGGCGGGCGAATGTGGCGTGCGCATGCGGGCAACGTGGGCAAATGCTGGGCACGAGCGTACTTCTCCCACTGCTTCTTCTTTTCCTCCGCAAGCGCGAGGATAGCCGGCGGGAACTCCACAAAATCGATTGAGCCGCCCCCGTCCGTGTCCGCGGCAAGAAACATCTCTTCGATCTCGGCCAGAGTGTTGTTGAGCTTGAGGTTCTCGCACATTTGTATCAGCTCCTCCAGCTCGATCGTGCCCGACTTGTCGAGGTCCGCTTCTTCGAATGCCGTCTTCAACCGGCCTGCATCGCCATAGATCTCGCGGAGATCCTGCTCCGCCTTCTTTAGCCGCTGGATCAGCTCATTGATGGCCTTCTTGTTCCCCCTACGGCCCGCCGACGAGCGAGCTCTCTTGCGCCGCAGCATCTCGTCCATGAGGATGATTTTGTCGAAGTGCTTATCCGGGTAGCAACATTGCAGTTGTCCATAAAATCGGCGCTTCCGCCACTGAATGCTTCTCGATACCCACGCCGCGTGATCTTCTACGACGCCACTGAGCGGATCATCCTGGGGAACCGGGACGATGATGGGGAAAGGGGAGTTCTCTTTGAGCCCGAACTCGCACTTGACGGCCGAATGCTCTGCGTGCTGCTCCAAAGCGCTCACGATGAACTTGAACCAGTCGTCGAGATTCTTTGCAAGATCGATCATGGTGACCTTCATTTTCTTTGCCTTGCACCTTGTTTCCAAGGTTTGCCACCCTTGTGCGTCTACCACTATGAGACCGTTGACGGCATCGACGGTTGCAAAGGTTGTTTTCCCGTCACGGATCGCAATCTTTGGGAGGCCTTTTGGCTTCACCCCGTCGACCACACTGAGAGTCGCACAGCCCTCCGTCGTCGCTCCGAACGCCATCAGGTTCTCCAGGAAGTGATTGATCGTGTTCGTCATGAAGGCAAGGGAACCTGTGAGCATTACTGCAGGCTTGAGGATGTTGTCGAAGGTTGGTAGCCCTGTTTTCTTGTCGTACAAAGCCACCTCGTACTCGCGCATGGGAGACTTCTTCACGAGTGTTTGGGGTCGGTTCGCCTTGGCCCACTTGGAGGCCTCATTCTCCTTCGTGCCAAACGCCAAACGGAACAGCGAGGACATCGAAAAGGATCGAGGCAGGAGTGAGATGCGCGATCTCAGATGGCCTGCAACGAAAGAACCTGGGCAGGAGGGCCGCGTGAGTGCGGAGGCACGCGGCCGGAGAGGCAGGCTGCGCAGGGCGCGGCTGCAGGCAGGGCCGCGTGAGTGCGGAGGCACGCGGCCGGAGAGGCAGGCTGCGCAGGGCGCGGCTGCGGCGCTGGCCTTTGCACCTGGGCAGGCAGGGCCGCATGAGTGCGGTGCCGCATGGAGGCGCCAGGAGATCGAGTTTTCCAAGAAAGGTAATTGCTAATGTAATCGAATGATCGTTTCCGAAATTCTTTGACGTTTCCGCGCCCTATGCAGGGTGTCTCCACGGGACCTGCATCTTGCCGAGTCAACATGAAAGAGTTCATTGTTTTCTACATGAAGTTTGTTGAAAGTGCTGTCTTGAACAGCCACATCGTCCCCCGAGCGCGCGGAGCGCCACACTGTGAGAGATAAGGGCGCGCCCCCTCAGCAAGGCAAGCAACCACGCAGACGTTCAGGAAAGCCGGAGATCAGGTGCGGGCAGGCCTCATGATCAACTTCGCCGAAATTCAGGACAACATCGAGCACTTACAAACACGGGAGCAGGCGATGGCGGCGATTCTCAGCCGGCTCGAGACGACGGTGGCGACACTGTGTGCGAGCTCGCGCGTGGACGAGATGGAGCAGCGATTCAAGGATACTTTTGAGCAGCAGCACCGCGCGCTCGAGCGCCTCGACGTCGCGCAGCAGATTGCCGCCAAGGTCGTAGAGGAGATGCCAACCATCCAGCGCGACTTGATGGCGAAGCTGGCCGAGGTGGAACAGACGGGCGCGGTCAAGCTGTCGGAGCTGTCGGAGAAGCTGGGCTCGCGGCTGACCAGATGCGAGCTCGAGGTGCGCCAGAAGGCCATGGACAAAGACCTGCAGCAACTCTCCGCTGCACTGAATGACTGCTCGAAAAAGGAGGAGGTCGATAAGATGCAAATGACGCTGATCAAGGTGCGCGATGAGGTGTCGCTGCGCATCGACAGCGTTGGCGAGAGCACGAACAAGATGCGCAAGGAGCTCGACACGGGCCTCGAGGCCATCACCGCGACCAGTGAGGCCATCACCAAGCAGGTCTCCGAGCGGACGAAGAAGCTTGAAGAGGAGTCGGCGCAGCTGCAAACGTTTGTGAGCAAAGCCGAGCGCGCGCTCGCGTCCAAGGTGTCGGCGGAGGAGCTGAACGCGGTGAAGACGGCGTTCGCGGCCCAGCTCGAGGAGACGCGAAACGTGCTCCGCTCCCAGCTCGACATTGCACGCGCCAAGGCGGAGAGCGCCCTGAATGAGCTGACCAAGGTGAGCGTCGTGCTGCAGAGCGTCGCGGGGCAGGAGGAGATGGACAAGCTCAAGAACGCGATCTCGTCGGTGCAGGCGTCGGCAATCAAGTTCGAGGAGAGCCTCAAGACCAAGGCGGACATGGAGCCCGTCGAGGCGCGCCTGACCGACCTCTTGATCGAGCAGAAGGCGACGCGCGCCGACCTGTCAACCAAGGCCGATGAGGCCGCTGTCAACGTTAAGATCCAGGGAGTCGTGAGTGCGTCGAGCGGCGAGCTGATCAAGCTGCGGGATAGCACGGGGACGCTCCAGGTGTCGGTCACCGCCCTCGAGCAGGCGATGGTCCTCATGAGCCACCAGACGCAGCAGAAGGCCGATCAGCGCGAGGTGGGAGAGCTGCGCACAGTTAACGAGGCGATCTCGGAGCGGGTCGGTGCTCTCAAGGAGGAGTTGCAAGGTATGAGGACCCATGATTGCCTCTCAAGATGACCCATGATTGCCTCTATTGAGAACCGATGACGTCGGTGCTCTCAAGGAGGAGTTGCAAGGCATGTGATGACCCATGATTGCCTCGGATGGCCTCTGATGGGCCCTGATTGCCTCCCTCATCAGGGACGCTCTCGAAGCTCGAAACTTGGATCTCGTCGATGAATACCAAGAAGGGCAACAACATCAAGCTGCAGCCGCCGCCGCCTTCAGAGCCCGGCGGATCACAACCGTCCTCCAACGGCGCTCACAACGGCGCCGCGAAGCCGAAGCTGACCCCGCCTCAATCCATCGCGCCGTCTGGATCACAAGCCGTCGCCCCGTACCAGCCTCCTGCCCAGCAGATGAAGCCGACGCCGCCTCCCGCACGCCCCGCAACACCGCCACCGCCGCCGCCGCCACCGCCGCCGCCGCCGCCGCCGCCACCGCCGGCGCAGCTCAGCGGCCAGCAGCAGCAGCAGCTCGATTCGCTGCAGGCCGCGTCACGCGCCGCCCTTGCTCCTATGCTCGCTCAGGAGCTGCATCGGCTGCAGACGCAGGCGGCGACGGCGACAATGACGGCCGAGATGAGGAGCCGGCTCGACGCCCTCGAGGCACAGGCCGCCTCCTCCCTCGCGCCCGAGCAGGCTCAGTTGATGTTGGATCTCCAGGCCCAGCAGCAAGAGCAAGCCCGACAGATGCGCGAGATGCAGGAGCAGCATCAGGTGTGATTGCCTCGGATTGCCTCTGATGGTCCTTGATTTGGCACAGTACCGCCTCGGATTGCCTCTGATGGTCCTTGATTGCTTCCCTCATCAGGCTCAGATGGCGCAGTACCAGGCACAGCTTGCCGCGCAGCAGCAAGCCGCGAGCGCGGTACCACTGGCTCCAAAGGGAGGCAACACAGCGCCGAATATGCTGGGCGGCATGTTCGGCGGCGGCGGCGGCGGCGGCGGCGGCGGCGGCGGCGGCGGCGGCGGCGGCTTCAGTAGCGTGGACGAGGTGCTGCGCACGCGCGCTGCGGATGAGGCACTTCGCGCGCGCGTGGCGGAGCTCGAGCGTCAGCTCTCCGAGACCCTCACGTACGTCGCGCGCATCGAGAAGGCCGCTATGGCCAGCAGCGGCGCCCGCGGCGGCGGCGGCGGAGGCGGAGGCGGAGGCGGAGGCGATGGTGAGCTTTCGGGCAGCTTCTCGCCGCCGATGCAGCCGTACATGCTCGCCGGCCGGATCGATGCGAGCGGTATGCTCCCTGTCGGCGCACCGCCCGACCCGACCGTCGGAGGGTATGCCAGCGGTGGCGGGTACGCTGCCACCGCCGGATTGACGGCCTATTTCCCGCCCAATTCGAATGCGTCCGTTGGAAGACCTTCGCCCATGTATGCGGCCCCTGTGGCGCCCCAAGGCTACCTGCCGAACGCGTCTCCGGGGCCGGTGGTACTCTCGCCGCGCACGCAGCGCACCAAGCACGCGGGCGGCGCACAGGCGCTCACCGCCGCGGCCGCCGCCAACCAGAGCAGTAAGGTAGCGAGCGCCACCGACCTCGGTGAATGGGACGACCTCGCCATTGGCGAGCCGGGCCATGCGGGAGGCCGGCAGCCCGGCGCGCCGCCGGTGCCGCCGTTCCGCTCGCAGGCCGACCGGCGCCAGTGGCTCCTGTCCGAGAAGCGTCGCTGGCTCGTCGAGATGCGCCTGGGCAACACCCCGGCCGAGCCCGTCGCCTTGCCGGTAGAGAAGCTGCCGCCCATATCTAGGAGCACGCTCGAGGCGGTGCTCGTGGGCGGCATGAGAGTCGACACGCTGGTGACGCCGCGCTAGATGGCCAGGGTACAACAAAGTTGAAAGTAACTTTGTGGAATAAGTGAATCGTGTCAGTTGACCCATACCGAACGCGCGCCAGGCTATCTTGAATCGTGTCGGTACACTCGCAGCGCAGACCGTCCGACCCACACCTAGGGGAGTGATCCGCACATTCACATTCACACATCACGTTAACACCACGCCAGCAGGAACCAGGATGGACTGACTTTGCCCCGATTCGTGAGTTCCCCGAAGCCGGCACATAGAGGATGGACACAGCGGAGCGATCTCTCGGCATCGCCGTGCTACCGCTCGGCGGCGATTTGCAGGTGGTCGGCATAGGCATGTCAGGGGTATGCAGCTACATGCCGTGCCGTCCATTCCAATTCAAATTTACACTCTCATGCCACCGCTGCCCTTGCTCACAGACTGCCGCAGCGATTGCTGAGGTCGTTCTCGAGCGACTTGACTCATCCCACCATCTGTCCAGTGTTGTTCATCATGATTGGAATGCGGCGACCGACGCTGACGTGATCCTCTTCGTGATCGAGGTCGAGTCTGATGGCAGTCCGAGCGAGACAGCGAGAAAGTTTCTGCGCTCGCTCAAGAAGCAGCCGCCACCGCTGGGCGGCGCGTTGGACTCGAAGCGCGTGGGCGTGCTGGCGCTGGCGCGAAACGTGTGTGCCTTCTCTGCGGGGAGCGGGGGCTCCAACAAATACAGCGGCGCCGCTAAGCTGCAGAAGGCGCTCATCGACGCGGGCGCCACACTGCTGGTGCCGATGGGCAGCGCTGAGGTGGAGATGGAGGAGGTGGAGGTGTCAATCATTCCTTGGGTGGATACGGTGGCCGACGCGTGTGCCGTCGTCCAAGCGACGCCTTGGACTACAAACGCTGCCGAGCATGCGCGGCCATCGGCCGTCGCGGAACCGAGATGCGATCTCACCACAGTCGCTCGGCCGAGATGCGATCTCACCACAGTCGCGGCAACGAGATGCGATCTCACCACAGTCGCACGGCCGTGCGTTGGAGATGCATGCGTTGGAGATGCATGCTGCGAGGCCCACGGTCCAGGAACGCATGCATCAGTCTTGCCGAGCAGATCGTCCGACGTGCGCAATAAAGATGGGTCCTCGCCCGGCCCTGTGACGGTGCTCGCGCCGGACACGCAGATCCAACCGGACCGGATTAGGAGCGGTAGCCCACTTTGGGATGCGCTGACGGGAGGCTCTTGGATGCATGCGTTGACGATGCTCGCACTAGTGGGTGTCGCTGCTTGCGCAGTCGTGATGGCGCGTGGGGAGCGGGCAAGAGGAAGAGGCGCGCGCGGCGTGAATGGGCGCTTCGCGCGCGCATCGGCCTCGCCTTGCACTGCCGTCACGGCGAGCCCCCCGCCACCGCTACGAATGATGCCGAAGCGAAGGCTATACGGTTCAGGTCCGCCGTCACATACGACATAGGTTCCGAGTGGTCCTTTCCAAGATTCGTACGTCGGGTACGGTACCCAGTTTAAAGTCATTTATCATACGTCTCCAGCACACTTTCGTTCGTAACGAACGGAATCAGCCCACCACACTCACGTCGGAGCGTCTAGTCGGAGTAAAATACATCCAACAAGTGACTTTCGATGTCTTCTCCACGAACCTCAACCATGAGTCTTGGACAGGCTTGTCAACAGGCCCGGCCGTTGCCCCCCCCACAATGAGCTACATATAAAGAATGCATGCAACTTACACTTCTTCACAGAAAAAGCTGCGAAAGTCGCGTCTTCCTGCGAAACGCCGTGTGCTATTTGCGCACGCTGTCGACGTTCTTGTCACCATGGCACTTTCACTCCTACCCATCAGCATCTTCGTCCTCATCCTCTACAACGCAGACGCAGCACCCATCCTCGCCACCAATGCCAGCGTCAACTCCGCCGCTTCGGCAAAGGCAGTGGCAGCCACCGCCTCCTCCACTCGCCGCTCCCTGAAACAGGAGCGCCAGGCGCCCCAGCCACAACAGCAGAAACCGGACCCCAACTGGAAGCCGCCAGACCCGATGGCCCTCGCGACGTGGAAGAACTCGGGCCACGACTCTGAGCTCCACGACGAGACGGAGATCATGCCAGATGACTTCCTCTGGCAAAACCTTCCCGGCCGCTGCTGCTTCACCGGCCACTGGGACAACCAGCGAAAGGATAAGGCCGGCGGACCGCTGTGGGTGAGCATCCACGATTGCAGCCAGTGCGACGTCTGGGGGCAGCCAGACGCGACGTGCCATAGCGGACCCACGGAGTGTATGACGTATGTCGCCGCTCACGCTTCGCACGCGCACTCACCGCTCACACGTCTCGCTCAGATGTGCCCATGCTTAAGACGCTACCGTGCCGCTTCGCTCCCCCCTCTCTCACCCTCTCTCCCTCTCTCTCTCTCTGGCCAACAACCACGCACCTGCAGGTGCGGAATGGAGTTGTACTGTGAAGGGCGGCCACCTCCGTTGCTGGGTGGCGCCCGGACGTGCACCGGCGCATCGCGCATCGGCGAGGGCTGCTTCGACATGCTCAAGATGGGCGTGTGCATGAGCAGGGGCCTCGATGAGTGCATGCAACAGTGCCAAACGACGCCCAACTGCGAGATGGTCGTCTACTACACGCAGGAAATGAAAGGGTCATGTACACTGTGCGCCGAGCTGAGCTCGATCCGCGAGGCGAGGTTGATGACCACTGAGGGCCCTCTGATTGGCACGGATGAGCCCTAATTGCCTACTTCATCAGGTGCGCTGACATGAGCTCGACCGAGGCGACGCCACACGAGACCACGCGCATCTATGCTCGCCAGCCCGCCCCGCCCCCGCCTTCCGAGCCACAAGACAAAGGGAAGCATTATGGGTACAACATCGACTCGAGTCCCAGGCCGCCGCCGCCGCCGCCCAGGCCGCAGCTCGGTCTGAAGGCTCCGCCCGCGCCGCTCGAGCACATGGGCTGGAATTCCAAACAACACTTTGAGTGTACTTTCGAGGATCAGATCGAGTACACAGTGAGCTCTGATGGCCCCTGATTGCGGTCTGACCCCTGTTTGCCGCCTTCGAGGATCAGATATCATATAGACGACCCTCTACGAGTACCCCTCTGCATGCAGGTGAACACAGCGATAGGGTACACGGACAGGCAGGCGGCAACCCGCCTCGAGTGCTGCAACTTCTGCGGGCTGCAGCCGGGGTGCGGTGACTTTGTCTTCCAGCCGTCGACAGGCCTGTGCGTGCTGCTCCCGGGAGCTTCTGAGGTCGTCAAGATACCTAACTCGCAGGTGGTTTCGGGCACCGTGTCGGTGGCGCTGCTGCGCCCAGAGGCGCTCGAGCATGGCGACTGCGTCTTCACGCCAGGTGCGCTGACGACGCCCTGATGGCACCCTGATGACGCCATTATGAAGCCATGATGACGCCCCGATGACGCCCTGATGACGACTTGATGACGCCCTGATGACGCCCTGATGACGCTCGAGCACGGTGGCTGCGTCTTCGTGCCAGGCTCGGGGTACACGAATGGCAAACTCGACGTGGCGGGAGTCCCGAGCGGTCGGAAGCCCATCTTGACGAAGCAGGACTGTTGCGATGCATGCATGGCCGACACACGCTGCGCCAAGTTCTCGTTTCGGCCCGACTCGCATGCATGCGAACTCTTCGAGCCCCTCGCCGAGGAGTACGCTGGTTGCCTCTGATTACCTGCACCGATGGCCTTCCTGATTGCCTCTGATTACCAGCACCGATGGCCTTCCTGATGGTCTCCATGGGTAAGTGCCTCTGATGACCTCCCTGATGACCTCCCTGATGGCCTCCCTGATGTGGCCTCCCTGATGGCCTCCCTGATGGCCTCCCTGATGGCCTCTGATGGCCTCTGATGGCCCCTGATGACCTCCCTGATGGCCTCCCTGATGGCCTCTGATGGCCTCTGATGGCCCCTGATGGCCTCCCTGATGGCCTCCCTGATGGCCTCCCTGATGGCCTCTGATGGCCTCTGATGGCCCCTGATGACCTCCCTGATGACCTCCCTGATGGCCTCCCTGATGGCCTCCCTGATGGCCTCCCTGATGTGGCCTCCCTGATGGCCTCGCTGATCAGGTTCACGACCGATGGAGTGATCTCGGGCATTTTAGCCGCTCGGTACGTGGCCGACGGAGGGCATGCCGTCGGCATTGCCTCCGGCCAGCACGCTATCGCAGGGGGCATGTCCGGTGGGCACGTGGGAGCTGCCCAAGGGGGCGGCGGCGGCGGCTACGGCGGCGGCGGCTCGTCGTTTGGCGGCGGCGTCGTGTTGGGCGGTGGCGTCGCGTTGGGCGGTGGCGTCGTGTTGGGCGGCGGCGGCTACGGCGGCGGCGGCTCGTTGTACGGGGTCGAGGAGCTCTATCCCCCCATGCCACCCGCGCTCACGGCACGTGACGCCATCAAGCCCCCCTCTCCGCCCCCCGAGGGCTCCATGCTGCAGCAACGCCTCATGTCGGCCCTCGCTCTCGGACTCGGAGGTCTGATGCTCGCCGGGTTCGTCATGTGCTTCTACTGCTTCTTCTCGCAGGTGACCAGCCCGCTGACTGGCACACGATCTGCCGCTTGATTACATCTGTCTTTCTTCATCATCTGCTTCTGCATCTCCTGCTTCATCTCCTGCTTCCCACAGGACCTTCGCAAGCTGCTCGGTGTGGAAGTGACGCCCCCCGGCTTCGTCAAGCCCGGTAACGCCGTGGAGGACGGCAGCGGCACCGAAGGCGAGCTCGACGCTCTTGACGATGCGGAGCATGAGAAGAGTCAGAAGAGACCCACCAGGACGGGCCAGGAGGTCTCAGTGACGTGTCAGACCTCCTCCATCACCCAGACGCAGCACGTGCCGCTCGCAGACTGTCTCGAGTGCGCCGCGACCCCGTTCAGCTCTACATCAGCTCTTCAGCTCTACTTTCGTAGTGCCGGATGACCACTGAGTGCCCTCGGCTCGGCACTGATGACCACTGATTACCTCCGTCATCAGGTGTGCCGACCTCCTCGAGCTCATCTCGATGCTCGCGGAGCTCTTCCCCGCCGTCATGCGGAATCAGCGCAAAGAGCGGATGCTACTCATGTGCCGACTCACCACCCTCGAAAGGGCGACGAGGGGTGGCACGGCCAGCGCCAAGGCAGCGGCAGCGGCGGCGGTGGGCGGCGGCGGCGGCGGCGGCGGCAGCGGCGGAGGCGGAGGCGGAGGCGGAGTCGGAGGCGGAGGCGAAGGCCGCGGTGGCGGCGGCGGTAATGGTGGCGGCGGCGGCGGCCGTGGCAGCCTTCCAGTCGCCGACGACGGCTGGATGCTGGTCACCCGCCACTCCGACCTGAGCCACATGCTCAGCAGCTGCGCCGCCCTTCGGCTGCTCGAGCGCCCTGCGGACTTTCGAGAGGATGCTCACGTGCTCGCCTTCGTGCCCGAGGGCGCCGTCATGGGCACCGTCTCGGGCAGGCGCGGCGGCAAGGCGCGGCGCGAGAAGGCCGAGGACAGCTCGGGGGAATCGGCTGTGGCGGCCGCCACCAAAGGCAAGCGCGCTGTCCTGGGCGAAGCTGTGAAAGCGGCCAACGGTAAGCGCCGTGATGAGCGCGACACGACACGACGCGAGAAGGCGGGCGACGCTCAGGACGACGCGAGGTTGGGTCTGCTTGCGGGCGAGGACGACGCTCAGGACGACGCTTATGACGAGGGAGACGAAGACAGAGAACCTCCGACCTCCCACACCAGCCGCCAGCGTCATCACGAGCCTGCGCCTGGGCAAAGGAGCGTCTGGGAAGGGGACGACCCGATTTGGTCGTCGCCGACTGAGTCGAGAGCCGCGTCCTCGGCCTGCACGCGAAAGGCGCCCAGCATGGCGCCCAGCAGCGGCGGCGGTGGCGGGCGCGGGCGGACTCGGGAGGGCGTCGAGACGAATGCGGCCGCGCCGCTGCCGCTGCACCCGCCGGCGTGCCTTATTTTCGATCAGATGATCGATCATGCACAGCAGCAGCAGCGTCGCTCGATGGCAGGGGTGGCTGGCATGGACTGAGGTGGTGGGCTCTGCGAGGTTCTGTAGTTCTAGTAGGTGCGTCTCAGTTGGAGCTGCTGCCATTTTTCGGCTTTGTGGGTTTGTGAATGGACTCGTTCTATACGATATCTTCGCACATCTACAACTAGCGACGCGGCCACAAGTCAAAGCACGCCGCTCTGGCTCGACGACGCACCCCACCTACTGGCTTATTTCTGGTTTTATCATATGCGTTGGGCATGGCGTTGGGTCCAAACCCGTTCAGCTTCCCATTCGGGCAATCATCTCAAGGAGGTCATGGTGGCCATCGAGCTTGAGCAGCATGCTCTCAGTGCCCAGCCGCGCGTGCGTGCCCATGGCGAGCATTAAGAGCCGCGGACGCCACCAGCTCAGCACCAACGCCGCTGCCGAGCCCTCGGCCGCCTCGCCTTTGGCGTGCAGCTCGCGCGCGAGCGAAAGCGGCGTGGGGTCGCCGGGTGCGGACGAGGCGGCGAGGATGGAGGCGCCTTTGCGGAGGAGGGCGTGGGCGCGGGCGGCGGGGATGATGGTAAGGTGGTGGAGCGGCGTGGTCCATTTGCAGGAGGTGACGAGCCATGCGGATAGGTTGGTGTTGCCAAAGCGCGTTGCCCTCTCCTCCGCCGTGCCGTTGGTTCCGTGGATAGTGAAGGCGCGCTCGGCACCGTAGGAGGAGACGAGTCGGACCCATAGGAGGTCATAGGCGCAGGCGTTGCTCATCGGCGTGTCACCATACTTGCCGGCCTTATTCACATCGGCACCGTGCTCGAGAAGCACAGTGCCGATGTCGAGGTGGTTGAAATTGATGGCCCACAGCAGCGCCGTGTAGCCGTGCTCGTCGATCTGATTGATGCCCGCGCCCTCGGCGAGCAGGTGCCGCACCTTAGCGGTATCGCCACGCTTGACTGCATCGCCCAGCGGCGCCATCTCGAAGTAATGTCCGTTGTCCCCGTTTATTCCCAGATAAGTAATTTATTAACTTGCATGTCTTGTTCCAGCGAAGAAACCATCAGCACTTCAGAAGACCGGGAGCGTGCGCGTCAAAAACCGAGAATTCTCTGCTTTTCCGCTCTCCTTACGTTCTTGACTTACGTTGTATTACAAGTGGCCAGTCCTCGGGACGCAAACTCACCACGAACCCGACCTGTGATTGCCCAACGGTCGATGATCTGGACTGAAACTCTGCGCTGCTCTCTAGCGGATACTGTATTCGTCGCACGTTGGTTCGCGAAGTTCGGAACGCAAGCGTGAAGCGGAAACCCAGCGTCCACCAGTCACGCTCGTGGCTAGGCTGGACCACCAGTCAGTGCTGTCGCCTCCTGCTCACGCCTCGTGCTCCTTGACGGTCTCGTCAAAGTCGCACAGCCGCGCAGCCGCAAAGTCGAGCAGCCCTTCCCTTCGCCCCTCGGATGTACACGCTGCCGCCTGTGCGGCCACCTGTGCGGCCGCCGCCTGCGCCGCGACCACATCGGACAAGGGGCTGCGCCCGCCCTTTGCATCCGACGACATTTGGGGTGGCGTGTTCTGGTCCGCGTCGGGCGCGCCCGCTCGTGCAAGGGCCCTCTGTCGCTGTGTGGCTGCCTGCACGGCGTGGTCGTGTCGTCGTACGCCCGCCATCTGGTCGGCGACCGCGCTGCCCAGCGACTGCTCGAGACGGCGCGCGGCGCGCCGGCGCACCTCGTACAGTGTGAAGGACACGTAGATGGCCGCCGCAATCAGAAAGGACGCGAGGAAGATGGCGTCGAAGAAGTGGTAGTAGAACTCGAACTCCAGGCCGCGTGCGGCCTCATGGATACCCTGACGAAACGCATTCGACAGAGAGCCCCTCATCATGAGGACAAAGGAGAGTGAGCGCAATCAGGGCGTCATCAGAGACTCATTACCTGACGGAACTCGTGCGGCAGAGAGCCCCTCATCATGAGGACCGAGGAGAGGAGGTAGAAGCCCATCAGCTCGGCTGCCGCCGCTCCGACCAAGTCGGCCAGGCCCGCCACCGGAGCGTCTGCGGCGTCGTCGCCCTCCTCCAAGCCCTCCTCCTCGAGCGCTTGCTGCATGCAAGTGCTCACCACGGCGCCCTGCTCCTCGAGCGCCGTGAATGAGCCGCCGCCGCCACTGCCGCCACCGCCACCGCCGCCGCCGCCGCCATCGCCACCGCCTCCGCCGCAACCGCCATCGCCACCATGCCCATCGGGCATGCCCGATGCGGTGGCTCTGCCCGATGCCGTGGCTCTGCCCGGCGTGGCCATCGTCATCGCCGGGGTCCTCAAGCTGGCGTCGGGCGTCGTGCTGAGCACCCGACGTGTCACGGAAGAGGAGTGAGCTCCACTGGCGCAGAGGGTCCTGCTGCTGATGCTGCTGCTGCTGCTGCTACCCACTCTCAAGGCGCTGGCCGTGGTCGGTGACGAGAACACGTCCGCCGCCGCCGGGGCTACGGGTTGATCCGCTTTCGGCGCGGCGGCCGGTGTGACGAACCCCGTGTGCAGGCTCGCGTTGGAGCCGTTCACACCGTTGGAGCCGTTCACGCGTGCGCGGCGTGCGGCGAGACGCTCGCGACGGCGCTGCGCATGTCGCTGCTCGAGCAGCTCTATATTCATCGCCACGCGGCTCGCCTACAACCGGAAGTTATCAGAGGTCATCAGAGGTCATCAGAGGTCATCAGAGGTCATCAGAGGCCATCAGAGGCCATCAGAGGCCATCGCCAGGCGGCTCGCCTACAACCGGATCATCCGAGGCCATCAGAGGTCATCAGAGGCCATCACCTGCACCAGGAAACCGCGGACAGAGCTGAAGACCATGATGCCAGTCAACCAAAGCGAGACACCCTGAGAGTAGAAAGCGGCGGCGGCTGGGTCGAGCAGCGAGTCGATGGCGCTGTGGTGAGCGCTTGCATGCAAGGCAGGTCATCAGTGGCAATCAACGTACCTGGGTCGAGCAGCGAGAGGCGCAGCGCGTAACCGATGGCACGAGTCACCGGATCCACGCCCGTGCGCCGCGCGCCGTGCTGCAAGATCGAGCGAACCGCCAGACCCACCTTGACGACGCAATAGCCCGAGAAGACGTCTCCAATCACGCTGAGCGCACGCCCTAACAAGGTCGACGCTTGACGTAGGCGCTTCTCCTCATCGAGTAGGCGCGCAAAGGCCCCCACCTCGCGACGCACGGCCGCGCGAAGCTCGAGCGACTCGCCCTGTGCCGCGCGCAGCTCGCCCAGCGCCTCATTTTGCGAGGCCGTCCGGAACAGTCTCGGCTTCAGAATCGGGAGCGCGGCGATCGCCACCTTACCCAACGCGCTCGCCGCGCCGTACCAGTCGCACTGCTGCACGGCGAGGCACGTGTTCTGCCACTTTTCGCTCCACACGCTCGCCGCAGCCTCGATGCGCCGTTTGCGACCCTCCTGCGAGGCCGCGATTCGCCTTCGGATGCCGCGCAGCCGCAGTCCATGTTTGGCCAGTCGCTGCAATGCATGCACGAGCGCCCGCTGCGCCTCGTCGAGCTCGGTTGGGTCGTCGACGTGCAGCAGCCGGCGCAGCGAGATGGAGAGCCCCGCAACCGCGCCGACGCCCGACATGAGCGCGGAGAGGCACACGCCGAAGACGCCCGCCGACGAGAGGCAGCGCGAGAGCAGCTGCGAAAAGATCGTGTCGCCCTTGTCGGCGGCGCCGCGCGTCGTCGGTAAGGTCTCGTCGACCTTGAGGAAGAGGTAGAGCCATGCGAGCATGGCTAGCAGTACGGGTGGCAGCACGGCACGGGCTAACAACCGGTACCGGTTCAAGACGCGCCGCATCACGAGCGTGAGCAGCACGTACGGCAGCACGAGCACGATGAGCGCGAGGTCGACGCCCAGGTGCAGCCGCCAGAGCATGAAGCGCGCGCGCGCCGGCAAGCCGCCGTTGATCTCGAGTAACACAAGCAGCAGCAGTGCACCCGATGCGGCGAACGTGAGCGCAAAGAGCCGGCGTGGCAGCAGGTTGCCCGGCACGTGCATGACGAGTGAGAAGAGCATGTGCCCGACCAGGTAGAGCGGCGCGGAGATGAACGCGACGAAGGAGGTCTCGGAGAGCACCACGCCTTGCAGGTAGAGGGGTGCGGCTGGCACCTCGTCCATGAGGGACGTGCTCATCGCCTCAGACAACGACGTCAAAGCCGCGCTGGTGGCGTGTCGATCGACGCCCTGGGGCCGACCGACACTCGACCGACACAAAAGACACGATCACTTGGATCATCACAGCTTCCAATCCTTTCGGAGGTCACAACCTCGCCGCAATCTCATGCGGAGTCCTCCAGTGTCCTCAAAGAGTGACGCCGATGTGTAGAATGGAGATTCACACTCACCGTCAATTACCATTCGCGTTCCTCAGAAATCAGAACTCCATTCGATTGCTCCACTCTGTGAGTCTGTGTCCCAACACGAATAGAGCGTTGAGCTCTCTCACAAGCAAGATCAAGCCGAGCCTCAGACCTTTTAATGCCCGCCAAAACCGTTTGATTTCGAAGTTTGCAAAAGTTATTTTTGCTCTCTCAAGTCCCTCGCCGACGGCTCGCCCAAGGGTACGGCGACGCTCGATCATGTTCTCACGGCGGGGCTCGAACGGGGCAGTTGGGTGCGGCGCGCCGCCTGGTTTGCATTCGATGATGCTCAGGGACTTGT
>Ga0180443_100178_pt1 | contig 36405 bp, 20 predicted proteins | sample ChrtobMetP5_32mM_FD_119753 | JGI IMG/M metagenome (GOLD analysis project Ga0180443, IMG submission 119753) | Chrysochromulina tobin associated microbial communities from unialgal haptophyte culture, Seattle, Washington, USA - P5_32mM MetaG | ecosystem: Host-associated > Algae > Haptophytes >... | reverse complement strand
CCAAATAACCCCCTGCCTAACATCGCGCAACAGCAATGCGCGCTGACGAGCACACTTGCGGCGCTCACTTGCTGCAATAGGGCCGCCGATGGCGGCCCCGTGCTGAACTCGTGCTTTGACCACATCTGCACCGCCGCTCTCTCCACGCCGGCGTCCAACGGACCGTTCGGCGGGGCGTTCGGAGACAGGGGGTATGACACCCCGATCACCGGATCGTTCGACGGCTCTGAGGTCACTCTCGCGCAGGCACAGTTCGAGTGCTCGGTGCGCGGCAAGCGGCTGTGCACTGCGACAGAGTTGTTCTACAACGCGATCTGCTGCGGCTACGGCTGCGGCCACGACACTCGCTTCATTTGGACTTCCACCTCGTGCACACCGCCGCCTCCCTCGCCGCCCATGCTGCCGCCGCCGCCCTCGCCCTCGGCGCCGCCGCCGCCCTCGCCGCCGCCGAAGCCGCCGCCGGCGCCGCCCAGAGTGCCGCTCAGCTCGCCCAAGTTGCCGCCGCCTCCACCCAAGCCTCCGCCCCCGCCCAGCCCGCCGCCCATCCCGCCCTCCCCGTCGTCGCCGCCGCCGCCGTCACCGAAACCGCCGCCGCGCTCACCGCCACCGCCACCGCCAAGGTACCCGCCACCTCCGTGCCCGCCACCTCCGCTCCCGCCGAGGCCGCCACCAAGACCTCCGCCGCCGCCCCTCCCGCCGCCGCCCTTCCCGCCGCCGCCGCCCGCGCCGCCACCACCCTCGCCCTCGCCGCCGCCACCGCGTTTCCCACCCACACCGCCACTAGGAAGGCCGCTTACGCCGCCGCCCCCGCCAAGCCCGCCGCCGCCCTTACCCAACCCGCCTCCACCGCCCTCGCCACATCCACCACCGCCCTCGCCCCCGCCGCCGCCACCCTGTCCAAACCCGCCCCCGCCCTCGCCCAACCCGCCTCCACCACCATCGCCACAGCCACCACCGCCGCACCACCCGCCACCGAGCCCGCCGCCGCCAAGCCCTAGACCGCCACCATCTCCGCTGCCGCCCTCGCCATCGCCGCCGCCGCCGTCCCCGTCGCCGCCGCCGCGCCCGCCGCCGCTGCGCCCAGGACAACGCACGATCCTCCAGCTGCAAGCCATCTTTTCTCTTGCCGACGTACCCGTCGACTTCAACTCCGTCAATTTCTTCGCGTCGGTCGCTTCGGTACTCGGGTTGCCGGCGGAGTCGCAGCAGATCCTCTTGGAGCAATTTACGTACGCTTCGCTGGCCTCGAGCGCGATCTTGCGCGTCCAGTGCACCAACACGACGCAATGCAACACATTTGCGAATCATCTCACCACCGGCACGACGCGAGCTCAGCTCCAAAGTCAACTTTTCCTGGATGGAGGGGAATTGCGCCAATTACCCTCCATCTCCATTTCGACTCCCGCCTACTATGCGCCGCCGCCCTCGCCCCCGCCCCCGCCGCCCTCGCCCTCGCCGCCACCCAGCCCGCCCCCAACGCCCCCACCCCCGAACCCAAACCCGCCGCCGTCGCCGTCGCCGCCGCCGCCGCCTCACATTGGGCCTGTGGTCTCCTTCATGCTGGCCGCTGCAGGCGACGTGTCCGACTACAGCTCTTCGGTGCTCGCCTCGATCCGGTCGGCGGTCGCCACCGCGGCCGGCAACGGCGTGTTTCCGGCCGACGTGCTCATCGACGTCCGCGTGGGCAGCGTCGTACTCGACGTGAGCATCCTCGTGATGCAGCAGGCGGCGGCCTCGTCGATCACGAGCAACATCGCTACGAACATCGCAAGCCCGACCAGCGCGTCCGCCATGCTCGCGTCAGTGATGGTCGGCGGCAGCCCCATGTCAGTCATTGTCGTCTCCCCTCCCTCGAATCGGTGCATGAATTGCTTCAACAACGACGCTGCGGGCCTGGCCGGTGGTGGCAATGGCGGCGGAGATGGATGGGTCTCCATTCTTAGCGGGACCATCGTGGTGCTCCTCCTCCTCGTCGTCGGCCAGTCGCTCTACTGGCGCTTGAAGCGCAAGGGCTTTCGACCCACCCTCGGCAGGAAGAGGTTTGGGGTGCTCGACCTCACGGATGGGTCCGCCAGAGCGTCCAGCCGTTTCAACGACCGCGGCTTCTCCAACTCGGTCGAGATGGGCTCAGCGCCCAACAGCCCGGTCTCTTGGCCCGGCAGCCCGTCGCTGGCCAGCCCGGACACCAGCCAAAAGGGCTTTGACGGCAGGCCCATGCCCCCCCCGCCATCCGCCTTCGTCGACAATGTCGAGGGCTTCGTCGACATCGGCTCGGCGAAGACCAAGGAGTCTGGCGTTGGTGGGACGCGCAACGCTGCTGCCAAGGCGCGGGCCCAGGCGAGTAATAGAGCGGCAGGCCGCGGTACTCCCGGGGACAAGAAAGATGTGGCGCCCGTCGTGGTGACTGTGCCGCTGAGCCATGCCCTAGACAAGCCCATCATTGCCAACTTGGACGCCAACCATCAGATCGAATCCATACGGAGCGAAGGTAGCTGGGTTCCCAAGGGGGACCACATCTGACCGTCGACACGATGCACGCAGTCGATGGAATGCCCATGTCGGATGTGCAGTCAACAGTGTGCCACTCCCTGTAACGAGGCATCTACATCAATTCTAGCGCACCATCACTTCTAGCGCACAGGCGCTAGACTGAAGACTCCTCTTTCATGGGGAGTCGAGGGTTGAGGGGTGCGGGACTAGGAGAGCCGCGCACGAGGGTCGCGAGCCAGCCATGTCGTCGTACATATCAGCGCAGCCGTATGTCCACTGTAGATGTCTGTGGGTTAGGACCGGACGGTGACGCCTGTGCTGTGAGGGTCTCACCTTCATGCTCCATGGACACATGCCGGCGCGCGTGCCGCGCGCCGGACCCGACTCCCCTGTGGAAGGTGTGTGGTGTTGTGTCGACGACGACGTGAGTGCTATCCGTCCGCCCGCGCCCGGCTACGTCTACGATGTGATCGTGCGTGTTCACGGCACGAAATTGGTGTACAGCCGGTGCGAATGTAATCCGATTATCAAACAATGGTGCGACGGGCGGGGATGCGCGTGCGCTACGAGGCGGGCATGGCCGCGCGTATCGCGGCCTCCATGGCAGGGCCATGCCCGACCCGTCGCTTACGGTGCCTCGTTGCGGTGCTGTGTGCGGACATTCATACCATCATACGGAATCGGGCGAGTACTCAGTACTTGTGTTGACCGAGGGGAGCGGAGCCGTCCTTTGGTGTGGTGAGTGCGGGGGGACCGCGACGAAACTGACTGTCGGACTGGTACGGAAATTCACAAAGAGAAAGAGGGGCCTTTCGCGCGATCGTGCGGGCGCGAGCACTATTAACGAGCGCGCGAAGGCACGAACGTGCAATGGACTCGCGTTCGCCCTCCACGCCAGAGAATTTAGTCTTCATCTCGCTGCCCGACGGCACCGAGTGGCCTCTGCATCCTGACTCGCGAGGACGGCAAGCTATGGGGGCATCGGCGGTGGGGGCATCGGCGGAGGTGGACTGCAAAGGGGAGGCCCAGACACCCGGAAGGCTCACCGCTGAGTCGCAATTGGACAGTACGACGATAGCGAAGCGCGTACTCTTCGATGAGGACTTGCTCCAGTTATGCATGTCGGCGCTGCACTTGCCTGAGGTTTTGTGTGCGGCGGCAACGTGCATGACGTGGTCGCGCGTGGCTACTCGCGAGAATCTCTGGCGTTCTCTCTATTTGCGCGATTCACTCACACGGGGCGTGGCGCATGTTCCCATGGTCTCACCGCCTTCCGGCTGGCGTGCGGCATATCGGCACTTTGTCTTTGCTCAACGTATATCGGTGCCCTTTGACAGTAGTACCTTTGACCAAGACTGTGATAACTTCTGTGATCACCTTTGCAAAGTTGTTCTGCTGGGCCCTTCCTTCTGCGGGTCGACCTTCCTCAAGTTGTCGTGCCACAGACCAAGTGAGTTTTATCCGAGAGACGCGATGTGGCGTGGGGATGTCGAATGTGGCGTGTGCTTTGCGCGCTACCTTGGCAAGGTCTACAAGATGCTGATTTGGGACTTGCCAGCGACTGAACGTGAGGCATATGACCGTCTCATCCGCGATGCCGATTGCGTTTGTGTGTGCTTCAATATTCACCAGGCCACAACTTTCGAACGATTGGTTGACCCTTCCTATTGGGAATACCGTGATCCAAGTACATATCGCTCGCTAGTGCTCGTTGGCCTCGATGTCTGCTCATCGAACCAACCCAGGCGACAAGAGCGAGAGGTGTCGTATGAAAAGGCTCGCGATTTTGCAGCGTCCATGAGCACGACCCTCAGTTCACGCAGCGACAGCGATGGGGACATCCATATTCCCTATGTCGAGTGCGATCCCAGCTCCGGACACGGAATCGCACCAGCATTGGGAGTGATGCTCTCCATGCGTGATCGCCTCCCGTGTTTGTGGCTTGAATTGCACAACTCGCAAGACGCGACGACCTTGTGGCAGTCGATTCCCTCTACCTCAACTGTAGCATCTGTCGGGCTCAACGTGGTTGGAGGGCTGACGAGTCTCTTACCTTCACCTTCAACCTCAACTGTAGCATCTGTTGGGCTCAACGTGGTTGGAGGATTGATGAGCCTCTTACCCTCAACTGTTTTAGACTCGCTTCTTCCCCTCAGTTTGAGGGAGTAACAGTAAGCCGTAGTACAGCACTGGACTCGCGCTGACCGCTGTATCAACTATCGTCTATCGGGTACAGATGTGACAAGACGGATCGGTGACCTTGTGACGTGACAGAGAGTTCACCCAGTACGGCCGTTTATCCGATCGGACGTAAGACCTCACGTCATGCGGAGCTATAGTGTGAATACTGACCGTGAATAGGAGAATCCTGTTACCGGTAAGAATGGCCGATGCACGTTAGTAGTTCACTACTGACGTCAGGGGTTTGTAGTGAGGTTTTACGTAGGGCCCGTTGTTTGCCTCCTGTTTGCATGCACACACAAATGATATGACGTCGCGAGATCGGGCGATCTGTGTGTGGCGAGCGGACATGAGCGAGCGAGAGCAGGCGCTCTCGCCCTCGCGTGCCGCACTCGCGGTTGTCGATCTGAACAGCCCGTCCCTCTGCCACCCCTCCTCCTCCAAACCGCCGTCGATCGCCGATGACGCGGCGGAAGAGCCTCGCACCGTCGTGCCGACGCAAGTGCAGCAGCACTCCCCCAAGGGTCCCACTGCGATGCCGCGGGAGCACTCGCCGTCGCGATCGGGCACGCTCGGCCTCTTCGTGGTCGAAGCTGGGGATGCTCCAAGCGGCGACGATGCAGCCTCAGACTTCGACGCACTCAAGGCCGCTGAGCTGCCAGCAGCGGTCACGACGGCCGCCACGAAGCCCAAGAAGCGCTTCAATGCGCCCAAGAACAACAATGAGCCAACGACGCTGCCGCCGACCACGGCGCGCAAGGCATCGCACGCAGCTATCCTGACGAGCAGCACGCGTAACGAGAATGGTACCATCGCCGACACGCTTGTCATGGCCGCCGTCAAGGACGCGGTAGCCGATCTGCTTGACGTGCTGGCCGACGAGCCCGAGTTGCTTGTCACCGACGAGACGCAGAACGTGGCCGTGAAAGCCGACTCCACCAAGCAGCCCGGCGCGCGCAAGCGCAAGTCATTTGCACCGCCACGCAAGGACGGAAGCTCGCGCCCGACGGCGGCTGCGGCTCGCCCGACGTTGCTGCCGATGCCCACTGTCAAGGAGGAGGAACCGGCGGAGGAGCAGCACGAGCAGCAGGTGGAGCAGCAGCTCGCGCGGAAGCCCGCGCAGACCTCAGCGGCGTCAGCAGCGGCGACGGCTGCGAAGGAAGCTAAAGAGGAGGTGGAGGCGCTCGACGGCGAGGAACGTGTTGATGGAGATTGCGATCTCATCGGGGCGCATGCAACAGAGCAGATGCGCTCGACCCCGATCGGCGGCCTGTTCGGCAGCCGCAAGCCACTTCACGGCTTCATGTTCACGAGCGGCCACGGCGGCCTTGGCATGAGCGCGGCGGCACCGTCTTCTTCCCAGGCTCGTTTCGTCAGCACGTTCCTCAGCGAGGCAGCGCAGGGAGGCACGTTGCTCGTCAGCGGGGCGGAAGAGACGGCCGATGAGGACCTGCCTGCCGAGGGCGACGTGCCTCCGGTTGCGAGGCCGGCGATGCCCTTCAAGAAGCGCAAGTTCGGCGCGCCCAAAGCTGTCGCGGGCACGGTAATCGCGCGGGCGATGCCACCCCCCCCGCCGCGCTCAAAGGTAAAGCGCGAGCGCGCCGACGGCGAGGACGCGGACGACGACGACGACGAGGAGGCGACCGACGAGGGTGAGCGCGGCAGAGGCGGAGGCGGAGGCGGAGGCAGCATGTGGATGGGCACGATGGTGAGCCTCACGAGCGGCTTCGGTAGCGGCGGCGGCGGCCTTCTGCGGAAGAAGCGCGGAATGGGAAGCGGCGGCGGCGGCAGTAGCGCAGATGGCGCAGCGGCAGCCGCGGGGGTACGGCTTGTACTCTGCGAGCCGTGGCAGGAAGGCCAGTGCGCGCTCATGATGGACCCGTTGCTCGCCGCCAAGCTGCGCCCGCATCAGAGCGCCGGCTGTCAGTTCATCGTGCAGGCGTGCCTCGGGCGCAAGGCCATCGGTAAGGGGTGCCTCCTAGCCGATGATATGGGACTCGGCAAGACGCTTCAGACGATCGCGACGATCCACACGCTGCTGTACTCGTGCATGGAGCCGGGCAAAAGCAAGGGGCTGATCACGACGGCGGCGGTCATCTGCCCGACGAGCCTTGTGCACAACTGGCGCGACGAGGTGGCCAAGTGGACTGAGGGCTTGCCCCGAAAGCTCAACCTCACAGTTCTGACGAGCGACATGAAGGATGACATCGAGGCGAAGCTCATGAGCTTCCGAGCGTTGCGCACGGCGCGTTTGCTCATCCTCTCGTACGACACGGCGCGGCTGCACGTCGAGACGCTGCGCACGATCCCGCTTGGTCTGCTCGTGTGCGACGAGGCGCACAAACTCAAGAATCTCAAGACGGCCCTCTTTCAAGCGTTGTTCGGACTGCCCACACAGATGCGCTTGATGGTCACCGGTACACCCATCCAGAATGGTCTCGAGGAGTTCTTTGCACTGCTCCACTTTTGCATCCCGGACGGGCTCGGCTCGGAGAAGGAGTTCCAGGCCAAATATGGCAAGGCGATCGAGAAGGCGCGCGACCTTGAGGCGAGCGACGCCGAGATTGAGCGCGGGAGCGCCGCATCGAGCGCCTTCATTGCCATCGTCAACCAGCTCATGCTCCGTCGCTCGAACGAGGTGATCGCCAAGTACCTTCCCGCCAAGCTCGACGTACTTGTCTTCTGCTCCCTCACGGGCGAGCAGCAGGCTGCCTACACGCACGAGGTCACCGTCGGCCGCGCAGCCTGGCAACGTGCCGCCAAGACCGGCGAGAAGGCGCAGCAGAACAAGACGGCGCTGCGCACTGTCGCGATGCTCAAGAAGATTGTCAACGACCCTCTCGCAGCCAAGAGCCTCGCCGCGGCCGAAGCAAGAGCGACTGAAGCGGCGGCGGTGACTGGTGGCGCGGGCGGAGGCGTAGGCGGCGGCGTAAGCGGCAAGCGCGTGCTCGAGGCGCTCGAGGCGCGGCAAGGTGCCATCGATGTGGACGCGGCGGTTGCCGCCTCTGGCAAGCTGAGGGCGATGCGCGCTCTGCTGCGCGAGGTGAAACGCACCACGGACGACCGCTTCGTGCTGATCTCCAACTCGACCTCGATCCTGGACCTCTTCGACGCAGTCCTGAGCAAGGAGCGGCTGCGCTTCATGCGGCTCGACGGCTCGCTCGCCGCCAACAAGCGGCAGGAGCGGGTCGACGCGTTCAACACCGATCCGTCCATCTTCGCCTTCCTACTCTCCTCGAAGGCCGGCGGCTGTGGCATCAACCTGATCGGCGCCAACCGACTCATCCTCTTCGACCCGGACTGGAATCCGGCCATCGACGCCCAGGCGCTCGCGCGCGTGTGGCGCAGCGGGCAGCAGAAGCCGTGTTACGTGTACCGGCTCTTTGCTGTACGTTCGCTCTCTCCTGAACCTCTTCGATGCTGCCGTAACCGTCTCCTTGCATGTACTTGCATGCAAGTGCTCACCATGGCGCCCCTCTCCCTTTGCAACCCACTCTGCCTTGCATGCAAGTGCTCACCATGGCGCCCCCCTCCCTCTGCAACCCACCCTGTTTGAAGGTGGGCAGCCTCGAAGAGGTGTGCTTGGGTCGTCAGTTCTCGAAGAATGGTCTCGCGGGCGAGATTGTCGACGGCGAGGGAGCCGCCAACCGCTTCTCCGCGGGTGAGCTCAGCTCCCTCTTTGAGCCGCAGTTCGACTCTCGCTCCAACTTCCACGATAAGATGACGTGCAAGTGCTGCTCGTCGCCCGACTCCAACGGCTGGCTGCACCTCAAGACGGGCCACCCGGCGCTTGCCGAGGCTGACCCGTGCCTCGCGCGCGCGGCGGAGGAGAGCGGATGCATCTCGATGGGCTTCACCAAGGTGACTGACGCGAGCGGCCGCGGCTTTGGCCCGGTGTGCAAAGAGGCGCGCGACTAGGCAAGATGCCGGTGCACTCGGTGGGTCGGCGACGGGTCTAGCGAGGGTCTCTTTGCTGAGTGCTGAGCACATAGCTGAGCACACGGACGGGAGTAGCAGCCTGGTGTGCCCGCCATTCACACTCATCAGGTGAAGCCTGGGGAGCCGACGGTCAGGGGACGGCGGCTCGTCTTTCCGGCCAGATCAGGATGGCGCACTTGTAGACGACAGACGAGGAGAAGGGCATTGGAGTTCGACTGTGAATACAGGTTAAAAACTTCCCGCGGACTTCTGCGGACTTGCGAACGTGGGGCACACACTCGCTCTGGCCATGCAGCCATCGGCCGCCGACGCAGCCACGGAGACGCTCGCCTTCGGCGTGGTGCGCGAGTACCTTAGCCGGCAAGGGTTTAAAGCGGCGCTGTCCGAGCTCGACGCCGCACGACCACCGGCCGATGAGGACCTCACGTCGCGCGCAGACATCGTGCGCCTTCTAAAGCTTGAGCCGCTTCTGCTGGCCAACCGCAAGCGAGCGGCGCCGCTGCGAACGCTCCTCGAGCTGCTCGTGTCGACCTTCTACATGCCGGATGATGATGACGACGAGCCAACGCTTCTGTGCCGCACTAGCACGACGAGCACTACTTTCTCCGTCTCCTTGCCATCGGGTGGCCCGCTTGCTGAGGCTGCCGCGGCGGCCGCCGCTGCCGCCGCCGCTGCCGCCGCCGCTTCGCTTCCGCCCGCACCACCCGCACCTCCGATGCCAACTGCATCGGCGGCACGGCCTCGGCCAGCGCGGCCGCAATCCGCGAAAAGGGGTGTGCGCACCCCGAACACGCTGCCCCCTGGCTTTCAGGCATCTGGAGATGAAGCCGTCACGGCCGCGGTCGTGGCGCCGCTGCCAGTGGCCACTCCCAAATTGGCCGACCCAAATGCACCTCAGCGTATGGTGCTGAGCGATAGGCGCTCCGAGCGGCTCGTGGTGCAGCCTGGTGAGCTCAACGGCGGCTGCTGCGAGCTGAGCGATCTCGTCGATTGCGAGGTACTCGTGCTCGACTGGACGCAGCAAGTGACGATTGACGGCTGCCACGGCTGCCGCGTGCTCTTGGGGCCTGTGGACGGCTCGCTCATGCTGCGCGAGTGCTCGGGAGTTCGGTTGAGCGCCGTGTGCCGCCAGCTACGCACGCGCGACTGCGACGAGTGCGTGCTACGCCTGTTCACACTCAAACCCATCATAGAGAGCAGCACGCGCATGAGCTTCGGGCCGTGGAACGCAGCCTACCCCAAGTTGGCGGTGCACCTTGCTAAGGCCAACATCGACCCAGAAGCCTTCCGCTGCAAGTGGTTTGCCGTTCATGACTTCAACGAGCCTGAGCTTGCTCCGGGTGCCACACCGGCGAATTGGGCTCTATTGCCCGTCGAGACTTTTGGGGAGCGCTGGGCCGTCGAACTGGAGCTGTTGACCAAGGACCACGGCGCAAGTGAGAATCCGCTGCCGCTGGTGCTGCCGGGCGCTTAGGTGGACGGTAGGTGGACGGAGAGGTGGACGGCAGTGCAGACCTGCGACCGTGCGATGCGAGACGTGGCGCTTCCGGCCGCTGTACCCGTGCGGTGACAGTCCGGTCTGTGAGCCACCCTGGCCACGCCAGAGCGTCATATCTAATTTTATGGCGCGCGGCGGCCGTGACCCGTGTGATAAAAAATTATCTCGGACCCCGGTGGACCGGAACGAGCGGTACTTAGCGCCGTCGACACTGCTGCGTACCGGCTGTAGCCGCGGAAAATCGTAAAAAGTAATAATGTAAAACCTATACCCTCATGTTAACACTTTACAGCTCAAGTCGCGCGTTGGCGTTTGCACCGGCGACGTCGGCTCCGGTTGCATCGTCGTCCAGCATGGAGCGACGCCGTACCTCCTCATGGAGCGAAGCCATACCTCTGGCGCCTCCTCCGGCATACCTCTGCATTCGCTCCTCTGGACGCACCGCGAGCACCGTTTCGACAGCACGCCGGGATTCACCATCAAGCGGGTTGGAGCCGAGGGTCAGCACGACGAGCGCACTGTTCGCCTTGAGCGCCTCAGCGAGCGCACTCGCACCCTCGGCGCCTATTGCGTTGGAGTCGAGGTCCAGCAGGGTGAGCGCGCTGTTCACCTCGAGCGCTCCGGCGAGCGCCCTTGCGCCCTCGTTGCCAATCGAGTTGAAGCCCAGCAGCAGTACGGTGAGAGCGGTGTTGATCTTGAGTGCATCAGCCAGCGCCCTCACACCGTTGTCACTCATCGAATTGTGGCGGAGGCTGAGCGAAGTGAGCTCCGTGTTGGTGTTTAGCACCTCGGCCAGCGCTAGCAGACCGTCCTCGGGCAGGTTGCTCGCAGAGAGATCGACGAAGCTGCACCCTGCGAGATTGAAGCTCCAAGCCGACCCGCCCTCCACCACACCAGATAGGGTGCAGTCCCTTGCCGTGCACCGCGCCACGAGCAGCATGGTGACGAGCTTGCTACGTAAGCGATGCATAGGGATGACGCGTCGGAGTGGTCGGCTCAGAGGTGCGAGCTTGCGACCACAGGGAGGTGTGAGCACGTCTCTTCATATGAATACACAACCCACAAGTCTTCACACTCGGTCACCAACTAACTCAGAAAAGGTCGTGCCTCCATCAAATAGTCAAAAGTCCCTCATCTCAGTCCCCCCATCGTGACCGAGAACCACTGTCAGCAACCGTACATGTAGCCGTACATCGGTCACACTGAGCGTCCCTTCGTCGCTCGTTTGCTCGTCGCACCCAGGCGGTGCCACACGCATCCCCTTCCCTCCACTTATGCCACACACGCCAGACATACACCACGCACGTCCCGCGACTCGCGTTCGTGCTCACGTTCACGTACCGAGAGCGTACGGGCGGCAGCTCGGCGCCATGGTGGGCGCCATGGTTCTACCACGATCATGATAATGCGCCGCCCGCAGTCTATGGACAAAGGCCACGTATGCCCGAGCTGCCCCGCTCAAGCAGGACCGCGGGCGCTTTGAACAAGTTGCGACACCCATGCCAGCTCACCAGAAGCCGCGGCCAAACTCTCCAGATTTCTTTTGGCGATCGCGCAGCTTCTGCTCCTCGACCACAAGGTCAATCAGAGAGTAGTCGTGGCCGCACCAGCCGAGCGCGTCCCGGCCGGACTTGTCCTTCAGCTCGAGTGAGGCGCCCGCCTCGAGGAGCATCCGCGCGCAGTCGATGTGTGGCTTGTCGGCGTAAATGTCTGAAAGGTACAGGGCAATCATCAACGGCGTCGAACCCGCTTCGGTGACGGGGTCAATGGCGCAACCCGCCTTGATGAGCTGGTGCACGCAGTCGGGATGCCCATTCTGCACCGCGATGTACAGCGCTGTGGCGCCCCCAAGCTCCTTCGGTCCGAGATCGGCGAGCTCCTTGGTCATGCTCGTTGCCCCAAGGCAAAGAACCACGCAGTCCATATGGCCATTCTGGGCGGAGATGTAGAGGGGCGAGAAGCCTTCGTCCGTCAGCTGCGTCACGGTCGCCCCGTGCTCGAGAAGGAGGGCCACCACCTCATAGTGCCCATTCTGCATAGCGACGGGTGGGCAGAAGGTGAGGGGTGCGTGGGTGGAGGGAGCGGGGTGGGTGGAGGAAGAGGGGTGGGTGCGAGCTCACCATGCAAGCGTTGTAGATGGCCGTAAAGCCCGGGCCCACCACAGTGTTCGGCTTGGCGCCATGCTCGAGCAGCAGACGCACCAAACGCTTGTACCCGGCAACGGAGGCCTCCAGCAGAGGCGTCGTCTCGAACGGCTGCCAGTCCACCTTGCATAGAACATTCGGGTCGGCGCCCGACTTCAACAGCAGAGAGAGCTCACTCTGGCACTTCTTCGAGGCGTACTCGCACAGGAGCTTTGCCTCGCTCTGACCGCGCGTCGCACCCTCCGACATCATCTTCTTCAGTCCGCCGCCAATGCTGGTCGGCCCAGCCTTGCGCGAGTTGATTGCGTTGGACTGAAGGGACGAACCCATCATCTCGCTCTTGCCAGAATGCTGCACGGGATTGATGATCGGGGGCGGACCGGGGGCGCGCCTGGGCCACGACGGTTGGTAGCAAAAATCTGCGGGTTCCGACCAAGGCAACACATCGTACTTGGGTAGGGGTTCTGGCGATCGTCGCCTGCCAGAGAGAGAGAGAGAAAGAGAGAGCGAGAGAGCGAGAGAGCGAGAGTCGATTGCCAGCCGTGAGTGATGGCCGGCGTACAGGCCGGCAGCGACGAGAGCAGCGAGGACCGCGACATATTGGCAAACTCACATTTTTTGCGAAGCGCAAGTGGATTTGGAGCCAAGTTTCTTCCAAACATAGGTCGCGTGAAAACAAACCGCTAACCGAAAGAACCAAAGGACATGGAGAGAAGTCGCCGTGAGGAAAATAGTTCGCGGTTGTGGGAGAGTTTTACGCGCTCGAAGTAACCGCAGGTGATCGCGTTCTCCCGAGATACATGTAAACGCAGTTCCTCCGCCAGGAACTTGGATCCGGTCGGCATCTACAATGGCGACCAAGTCGCGTCTCCGGTTGCTCCTCAACGGCGAGCTCGCAGAGCTCTTCGTCAAGGATGTGCAGCCTTACATGCCCACATGGTTCTTGCGCTTCCTCGTGGCCTCGTGGATGAAGTATTGTGGCTACCTGATGCGCAGTGGTGATGTCGTGGTGCAGCAGATCATTCTGGACCGCAAGGAGCGCTTCATGCGTCCGGTGACGGCCGAGGTCGAGGTGACCAACGAGCAGCTGTACGCAAACGATCCCGAATTCTTCCTTCTGCACCTCGGGCCGCGTCTCAAGTACAGCGCGTGCGAGTGGCCCGAGGGCTCGGAGAAGGACGGGTTCGCCGCCGGCCTCGGCAAGGCAGAGGATTACACTGTCGCCATCTACCAGGAAAAGGCGGGGCTCGCGTCGCTGCCCGCCGGCGCGCGTGTGCTCGAGCTCGGCTGCGGCTGGGGCGCTATCTCGCTCACCAACGCGGCGCGCTTCCCGCACCTCACCTTCATCAGCTTCTCGAACTCGCCGCCGCAGATCGAGTTCATCCGTGCGCGCGCCAAGGAGCGGGGCATCACCAACCTGACAGTGTCCGTCGAGGACTACGCGCTCTTCGTCGATCCATCCAAGTCGAAGGTCGCGCCCGCGGGTGCGCCCCTCTTCGATGCCGCCATTGCCATCGAGACTGTAGAGCACGCACAGAACATCGGTGAGCTGCTGCGAGGCGTTGCACTCCGCCTAAAGCCGGGTGCCAAGTTCTTCGTGCACTCGCTGCTGCACCAGTCGTGCAGCTACCTGCTTAGCCCCGACACGTGGATGGGGCGCAACTTCTACACGGGCGGCTCGATCCTCGCTCTCAACTCATACTTCCATCTCGCACCCAAGGACCTGTACTTGGCTGACGTCCAGCCGATCAGTGGGGTCGGCTACATGAAGACGAGCCTCGCGTGGCTCGAGCTGCAGGAGAAGAACAAGGCGCGCTTCGTCAAGAAGTACGGCTCCGACTTTTACGAAGGCTTCCGCATGTTCTACATTGCAGTTGCCGAGGCCTTTGGCGCGAACAACGGTGCCGAGTTCATGTGCGGATACTACGTCTTCGAGAAGCTCAATCTGGTGAAGTGAATCTTGTGAAGTGAGACCGGGAGAGAGAGGAAGACCTCGCCTTCCCGAGTGAGGAGAGCGATAGAGCTCTAGAGGATGCGAAGGGGCTGTGGGGTGTGGGTGCTGTCCATCTCCTACAGGGACGGGAGAAGTGTCAGACTCACGTCAGACCTCAGACTCAGCGCGAGATGACCGGGGCCGGGCGCTTGCCACATCCGGGAATCGGGGCACACTTGCCCGCGCACACAGCAAGCCATGCCGCGTGTCCACAGGTCACGTTCAGATAAAGCTCTTGTCACAGGGGTTTTTGGAATTCCTCCTTGGTCCTGGCTTTCGTGCGGGGAGGGGCCGCACTTCACGAATTAAGAGTCAGCGCGTTCACCAGCCAAGAGGGAGGAGGCATGAAATCGCAGCATGTCCGAGCCCTCGGCCCCAAGGTGAGCGCGGCTGCCTTCCACGGCAAGCTTTCGAAGCTGCAAAGGTACCTTGAGGAGGAGGATGGCACGCTGCTCGACTGCCCGTCTGTGGACTATGCCGATCAGGATGGTATGACGCCGCTCCACGCCGCGTGTCAGGAGGGCCACGACCAATGCGTTGAGCTGCTGCTGCGCGCCGGTGCACGCGTTGATAGCACCAGCAAGCATGGCCTGACGCCGCTTATCATCGCATGTGAGAACGGCTGGCATGGCTGCGCCCATCTCCTGGTCAAGGCAACAGCGGCAATCGACAAGGCGGAGAATCTCAACGCGGCGACTGCCTTGCACGGTGCGTGTCTCAACGGCGCGGTTGAGTGTGTCGAGCTTCTTCTCCAAGCGCGCGCGCTGCTCAACGTGGTCGACAAGGACGGCGCAACGCCGCTCATCCTTGCGGCACACCAAGGCCACATCGAGTGCGTCAAGCTGCTCGTGGGTGCGGGCGCCGATGAGTTGGTCGAGTACGAGGGCAAGATCGCGTTCGAACTCGCCGAAGACGCCGGTCACGAGTCGTGCGCTAAGGTACTCGAGCGCAAGGCGTCAGGCCGCAAGCCTTGCTCGAGGGAGGGCGAGGCCTCCGAGGAGCTGGGCGAGGAGCAGGACGAGGAGGAAAGTTCGGCTTTGATTGAGTCGCCGCCGCCGCCGCCGCCGCAGCCAGGCGTGGACAAGATGCTCTCGGAGCTGTCGAAGCAGGTCAAGGCGGTGGGTCTGAAGGGCGCCGACGTGATCGCCGCCAAGCAGCAGGAGCTCGATGTGGAGTCGAAGCGCCACGTGGACGCGAACGCGAAAGCAAAGGCGGAGGCGGAGGCAAACGCGATCGCCACAGCGCCGCGCGCGTCGTCGGATGCTAAGGAGAAGGCAAACATGCTCTTCGCCAAGGGCAAGATCACTGAGGCCGCCGAACTCTACGAGAGAGCTCTGCAGCTCGACGAGGTCGAGGCCGAGCCGAAAGCGCGTGCAGTGCTGCACAGCAACCTAGCCGCGTGCCGTCTCAAGCAGCGACGCTGGCGCGACGCGGTTTCAGAGTGCGACAGTGCGTGCGCGTTGTACCCTTGTTTCACGAAGGCGCTCTTCCGACGTGCACAGGCAAAGCGCCATCTGTGTGACCCTGAGGGGGCGCTGCAAGACGCTCAGCTCGCCTACAAAGCTCTGTGTGACGCGGGTGGCGGTAAGCCCATCGGCGAGGCGGGCAAGCAGATGGGCGCCGAGATGGAGCGCTTTGTGGAATCCGTTCAACAGGAGGCAAAGGCCGAAGTCGAAGGCAAGGAGCGGCGCGAGCTTGAGGAGCATGGCATCCCGCTCGGAGCCTTTTCCGACGCGAAGAGCAAGTCCGGCTACGGCCACTACGCGTTGCAAGGCGACAAGACGCAGGACTACATCTGGTTCGTGCGGCAGCACTGCGCGCGTGGCTTCAAGGGTCTCCAATTTGAGCGCAAGGAACCCTTCACGGCACCCAACGGTTACACGGCTCGCCACGGCATCATACGCTTGAGCGACTTTGATCCCGACCCCGAAGAGGGTCGCAAGTGCGATGTGTTCGGCATCCTCGAGGGTGAGTGCACGATCCGGTACCACGGTGGGCGGCGCGCGCTTTTCTTCCACTTGACGCTCGAAGTGCCCTGGCGCGCCGTGTTGGGCGAGGGCACGGAGCGGGAAGAGCAGCTGGGTGGCAAGACGCGCCTGTGGAACGTGAACCATTACACCGCGTTTCACGATTGGAAGCACCTTCACTTGCGCAGCACGCACGCGGCTGAGTCGGGGCCGGCGCAGGATGCGATCTCGACGATGCTCGCGCCTGCCGCGCTCGCACTTATCAAATGTAAGCTACAGGAGGTCCTCGGCAAGCTCATGTATGACAAGATCGACCCGGCGATGCTCGACCCTCCAAAGAATCCCCTCGACCCTCCAAAGATGAACCCAAAGAAGCCCCAGGCCGGCAGCCGCGCGTGGGGCAAAGGCACCGTCGACTACTCCAAGTGGGACATGCTCGACGAGGACGGCGAAGAGGACGAGGACGAGGTGCATCGCGTCACCTAGGTGCCGCTGGCTGCGGGCCGCCCGGACCAATTATATTTGCCCGAGCCGATGCTTGGCGCGCGGCAGCAAAGGGCGCGCATGCACAGGTGACAACAGACAAGGGGCGCCCATCCGGTTACCCGGTCGATCCCCATACACCGCTGACAAGTAGTATGGATTCAAACTCTTCAGAAGCGGAAGAAGATGAGCCCTCAGAGTTGCTTCGCACAGCACTTCACACAGCATCCTAGCTTGTGCTTTTGAGCTTTGTGATCGTCACACACTTCACGCTGGTCCCGCCCGGCCTTGGGCTTGGCCCGCCCCCCCTAAATTGTAAATAAATCTAATAAAGACCACGCGGCACGCGTCGCCGCGGCATCGAAGGACGTCGACTACCTCCTCAACACGCCCCCAAACGTTATACACATGGAGGCCAACGCCCCACACCTGATCCTGCGTGATCTGGGGGCTGATGATAGTGTGTGAACAGCCTGTGAAGAAGTTGGAAGTTGGAAGTAGGGGAGATGAGCCTGTGAAGAAGTTGGAAGTTGGAAGTAGGGGAGATGAGTCTCGGAAGTGTTATCCGGATATCTCGCATCGTCGGCGACCGAAGCGGGCCGCTACGCAGAGAGAGGCGCGCAAGGCCTGAAGTTCTCAGCATCATTTTCGTGACCCTGTTGCTGACACGCTGTCCTCCAACTGTCGCAGTCGCGGCGATAGTGCCATGGCTTCCTCATGCGCCGACCAGAAATACGCACTCCTTGAGTGCCTCGCTGACTCGCCTCTCGTACTCAACGGCCGTCCAGTGAAGGAGTGCATGACTTTGACAAAGGAGGAATCCGGCTGCAAGGAGTTTCGCACCGCCTATTACGAGTGCAAACGTGGACAACTCGATATGCGCAAGCGCATCAAAGGCAACATGCCAGGCACAGTGGACATCCACGATAAAGAGCAGCCCACCCCTGTGAGGTAGATCTTCGTTCATGGACCCCATGTGATATTCCTCTGATATAACACGTAGACTCACGAAGCCACGCGTCGTACCCAGACACTCCCACATGTCTCTCAATTCACAAATGTGTCGATGGCGGTAGTCGCCGCGGGCCACACACGGGTGGAGGCAGAGGTCCCACACGCCGCTCGCCCGCCCCATCACCCGACATGTACACGCCCGCGCCACCTCGCCCACATCCACACATCGCACAGCATTCCCGATAAGTCACTCAGCTTCACCGCCGAGATCGATTCGCTGCACACCACGACCACGCCCGCACATGGACAGTTTCCAGCGCAGAGCGCCCAGCGTTGCGCCAAGCGATGGGCGCATCGCTCCAAGCGATGGCCGTGTCGCAATGCCAGTGCCTCGTCGCGGCCCATCCCAGCCGTGTCACCCATACGCAGACATGCAGCTGAGTACAGCTGAGCCTTGTTCAGCTATGGGTGACAAGCTTCACCCATACGCTCAGCTGAGCCTCGCCCTCGTTGAATCCTTGTTGGTCTCCATCTGAAACGCCCCGGCCTCATCCGAACGCGAGCGGCATCCGCAGTCGCGTGCCGGAGGGCCTGGGCGCGCCATGTGCACGCGTGCGGCAGTGCGTGTGCGGTGCGACCCCTCGCTCACTCTCACGAATCGGTGTGGCACTGGCTCGTCGATGAATATCATCATCAAGAATCGCCCTCGGCTGCTCTGGGCATGCTGATTGCCTCCCTCATCAGTCTGATTGCCTCCATCATCAAGAATCGCCCTCGGCGGCCGCCAGAGAGGTCGGCCAGCGGCTCAGCGGAGGCGGCGAGTGCGGCCTGTGCGGCAACGCCACCGGCGATTCACTGCTTGGCCTGGAGGCGTCACTGACCGCCGAGCTGCGCGCCGAGTTGGCTGCCCGCATGGCCGCATCGATCGAGGCGGCGAGCGGCGAGGGGCTGTAGGTGTTCGAGAGAGGCGTGAGCGACGTGCTCGGAGTGAGCGAGGTAGGCGAGGACGAGGCGGCTGAGGACGCGGAGCTGGGCGAGAGGAGCGGTGGCGGTGCCCCCCGCAGCGACGCCGCTGAGCCCGGGCGCGAGAGGAATTCGAGACGACGGGGGCGGCCGAAGCTTCCAGGGCCGCCGCCCAGCCCGCCAAGGCCGCCACCCTTGTCGCCAAAGGCAGCTTCGAAGCTTCGATCGCTCAGCGAGTCCTCCTCGAGATCGGGCCGGTCGGCCAGGGAGGCGAAGCAGAGCTCGAGAGGGGGGCACGCTGGCGGATCGCGCAGCGGCTCCAGATTGCCGAACGAGGGCCTCCGCTCGTAGGCTGAGGCCGGTCGAATGCCATCAGGACCGGCGATAGCCGCAATGGGCCGCGGCACCGCCAAGGGCGCAGCGCAAGTCGTGCCGGCCGCCGGCGTCTCGGGTCGCACGGGCACACGCCAGCCGTCGCCGGCTGGCGTCTCGGGGCGCACGGGCACACGCCAGCCGTCGCCGGCTGGCGTTTCGGGTCGCGTGCGTGGCGTGCCGTGGCGCGCCGCCCCGAGCGGATCGGCCTCGGCAGGCGGCGGCTGTGGGGCATAGGAAGCGCATCGTCGGCTACAAGAGCTGGGTGGGCGCGCCGTGGAGGTGTCGCCTGGCGGCGGCTGCGACGCGCCGAGCGCGTCCGTGGGCGGCGGCGGCGGCGGCGGCGCAACCGCCGCCAGGCGCTCAAGCACGCCCGCGCCCAGACGAGCGCCCAAGTCCGCCAAGGGGAGCGGGCTCGAAAAGGGCCGCCCGGCCGAGGCGCTGTTCGGAGCACTTCCACTCGCGGAGGCGGGCTCGTGGTTCTCGGCGCCCAGCCCGTAGGGCGGCGGCGAGTCACGATGCTGCTGATGCATCACGCGCCGCAGGGGTACGCGGGCAGCTAGGGCAGCGGCCTCTGCACGCGCGCGGTACGCGCTTGATGAGGGCGGACGCGGCGAGCGAGGCACCGGCGAGTCGCACTGCTGCTGCGGCGTGCAGCTTGCCACGCACGCCTCCCACTCGAGGGTCTCGATTGTCGTAGTCTGCCACTTGGAGCTTCGAGAGGTCGACTGCCATGTCACAGAGGCCGAGGCCGCCGTCGAGGACGAAGACCCCGAGGACGACGCCGCCGACGCATCCACCGACGCGTCCGCCGCCGAGCTCGCCGCCGACCAGGGGCGCAGGGGACCGTCGGAGGGCGCCGCGCCCTCCGCTGGCTCGGGCAGGCACCCGTCGGTGCCGCACGCACGGCTCAGCTCGAGCTCTGCTTGCCGAAGCGCCTCCTCCGTCCCGTCGTCCAGCTGCACCAAGCACGCCGGCGAGGGCGCCGGCCTGAGCTGCTTGACGCACGCGCAGGCGGTGGCCGAGATGGACGTGAGGAGGTTGTGCAGCAGCATGGTCAGCGCGGGGGTGCGCCTGCTGCCCAGCTCGTACGCCTCGTTTAGAGCGTTCGTCTTGTCTGCCTGTCGCAGGAGTGCGGCGCACACATTCTCCCGCTGGGAAGCGCCTTCGATGCATGCGCGCAGGCGCGAGAGCGCGTCCTCGGCGAGCTGTAGCGCACTCACGATTCTCTCCAGCTGATCGAGCGGGCACTGGACACCCTCGGCGCTGTCCACCCATCGCTGCAGCTCTGTCCCCTGCTGGATGATGCGCATGAGTCCGACGCAGATGCGTGAGGCGCGCGCCGTGGCCTCCGCCGTTGCCGCGGCCGTGCGCGAGGAGTGCCTTTGGGGCCGTGCGTGCGGGGGAGGTGGTCGATTGGCGCTGGTGGGCTCTCCCGGCGGCCGGTGAGGCGTGCACGCAACGCCTTCATTTGCCGGCGTGGACGGCTCTGCAGGCGGCAAGGGCAATGCCATCGGAACAGGAGTCGGCGGTGTGCCCGCGTCGACACCGATGCGCGAGCGGTGGCGGCGCGGAGTGCCAATCGTCTCCCGACGCGCCGCATCCACCTCGCATTTCATGACGGGTGAGCTGCTCCTGCGCATGGCAGGGTGGCGCCCGTGGAAATGAAATTTGTGAAAAAAAGCGGCAATTTGCCTCGAAACCTCTGCATTCCTACCAAAAGTTTATGCCCACTCCTCTCCGCTGCCGTGAGAGCCGCTGAGCCGGTGAGCTGTGCGAGTGCGCGGGCCCGTTGAGCAAAACGCCAAAAAACCTGACGTGACAGGACTGAGGACCCTCGACCCTGAGTGCTGACCGGGAGCGCTACTTTATGTTACGCGCCGCCACACGAAAGCCTGTTGCTCACTGTGTAGCCCCCGTCAACCACTAGCGTGCTACCCGTGATGTACGTGGCATCCTCGCTGCACAGGAAGACGACAGCCTTCCCTATCTCGGAAGGCTTGCCGAGTCGCCTCCATGGCATCTGTGCCCCAAGTCGAGCAATGTCCGCCTCCGATGCGTCAAGCCAGCCTGGGCAAACTGTGTTGACTGTGTTGACGTTGATGCGCTCGTCGATCAGCTGTGAAGCGAGGCACGCGCCGAGGTGGCTAATGGCGGCCTTACTCATCGAGTATGAAGCCGCCTGCTTGGAGAGCATGGGCAGACCCATGATCGAGGAGATGATCACCATCTTCCCTCGGCTCTCACTCCCATCGAGCGGCTCCTGAAGTTGCATCGCCTCGGCAGCGGCTTGCAGCGTATGCAGTGTTCCGAGCTGGTTGGCTTCAATGCTCCGCATCGTCTCCTTCGCGTCTTGCTCGACTAGCGACGCACGTGCGCTCAATGACCTGCTCGACCAGCAGGTTGCGTTTGTCACGACGCAGTCCAGCCTTCCGTGCTGTGAGATGGCGTGTTCGACGATGAGCCTGCCCGCTTTCTCGTCGTCGAACACATCTGCAACGACGACGCTCACGCTCTTTGCGCCGATCGCCCTGCAGTGCGCGGCAGTCTCGTTCGCAGCCGCTTGCGAAATGTCACTGAGCACCAGAACTGCGCCCGCGCTCGCAAGCGCCACTGCCACACCTTGTCCAATCCCAGCGCCCGCACCCGTGACGAGCGCAACGCGACCTAGGAGAGGCTGGGCTCTGACCACGCTCTCGGCCTCGATGGTAAGTGCTCGGTTTGCGGTCGCAAGCGTCGCCACTGCTGCTTTCATCTGGTGGTAATATCTTGCAAGATATCGGCATGTGGTCGTGAGTGTCGCGAGTTCTGCACTAAGTCGGTGATATTGCACGGCAAGATCTCGGTTGGTGGCCACGAGTGCTGCGAGCGCCGCTCTCAGTCGGTGATAGTACACCCCACCAGCTACTAGCGCCGCTGCCGCTGCTATTGCTGCCAGCACGCGGATCTTCCTCCTCCGTGCAAAGATGATGATCCCGACCAACAGCGCCCACCGCGACAGCTGCGAGCGCCCGCGACCGCGAAAGTAGTGCAGCTTCGCGGGGCGCGAGCTGCAGGCGCGAGCGAGCATCTTTTTTTCTAGACCACACTCCGGCTTGCTGCTGTGAAACGATAGTGAAACGATGTAACCGCACACGTACCGGTATGTACTGGTACGCAGGTCCGGTGTCTTGGGTGTCGAATTATAAACATTGGCTGTGAAACACAAACGCTCAATGACGGAACTCGCTTCATCGAATCAAGGCATCGAATTCCACTGGAAAACGAGAACCTCCGCAATTCACATGAGGACAGGACCTTGCAAATTTTCCACGCGCCACACCAGCCACCCGCTCACATCTCACACAACGCCGGAAAGTAACATACATCATACTCGCGTTACTCGAGTTATATCCTGGTGGACACGTCGACTCACGACTCGCCCCTAAACTTAGGTGGCGCCGCTGCGAACACCTATCTGCGGTGGACCGTGCTGGCCGTGGCCCCGGTGATGCGGTGTGTCTGTGTGGATGTGTGTGTCCTCAAATTCATGGTACGAAATCTCAAATGATAATTTATCTGAGAACGTGCACCGCGGATGTGTCTCAGCCTTTCCACTTTCCTTTCCTTCCTTTCAATACCATAATGGTAAACCATACGTATGTGGCGGCACCGACTAAGCACCGACACCACCGATAACGGAACAACCGGACCGACGGACCGGCGCGCTTGCTCGCGCACCGCAATGTGCAATGACACACAAAACACACAAGATGAACCGCAACGACATGAACCAAGAATGGCCGAACGCACACACCTGGATTCTGTTCTCCGCCCCGCAGCCGCTGCCGCTGGGATATCGTGTCCGTCCCGATCTGCGCTCGACCGCACAGGAGCCGCCGCGGCGTCCTCCAAAGTAGCTCTGCCACAAAGTCACGCTCGCCACCCGACCCGCAGCGTCCAGCTGTGAGCTGAGCCGCTCTCGAGAGTAGCGTCGTCATCGCACGTGCCCCAGCTCCCTCGTGGGCTCCGCGCTCACAACGGCGCGCCACCTCCAATACCCTCAATACTATGGCCGCATCAGCGTCGCCGCCGCCACCGTCCTCGTCTCCCGCATGCGCCTCTGCGGCACTTACATTTCCAAATTCAGCACAGTCCCAAATTCAGCACAGAGCCGAATTCAGCACTTTCGCGCCGCGCCGGCCGCTTTAGCGCGCCGTCCCATCCGGCGCGCCGTCCAGTGGGGAGAGAGCATAGTGGCGAGCACATGCCTGCTGCCCCTCTCGTCCCCTCCGGCGCGCCGTCCAGAATGGCCGTGTGTCACAAGCGTGTGTCCCAAGCGTGTGTCACTAGCGGCCGAGGGAATGGTGGAGCTCGGTGACTCGACGTCTCAGGTCCTGAGCGCTCGGGAACGTTCCCGAGTTCGCCGAGAGGATGCCGTCCAGCTCGGTCATCAGCCGTTCCAAGTCGGAGGCGATCCCCAGCTGGCGCTGCGCGGCCATGAACTCCACGCGCGCGGCTTCCCTCCAACGGCTCAACAGCTCCACTAACCCACCGATGAGGTGGAGTCTCTGCGTCACTCGAGCCTCTGCGTCACTCTGCCTCACTCCTTGGCCGAGGTTGCGCCGGCTCCCCGCCCAGAGCTTCTGCATGAGAGGTCCGCACCGCTCCGGCGAGCCATAGCACTGGTACAGAACGGGCCATGGCACTTGCGGCCACACAGGCGGCTGCACGCCCGCGCGGCCCGCGCAGAACATCTTCACAACTTCGCCTGGCTTCGCCTGGTCTGGGCGGGCTAGCTCGTGAGCCTCGAGGCACGCAATCACCGCGTCGGCCTGGAAGGCATATTCATTCGGAAAGTGCTTTCGAAGCTCCACCACCTCGCGCAGCAGCTCGTCGCGCTCGCGAAAGGCGGCGCGGGCGTCGACGGCGGGCAGCGCCCAGACACTCGGCGGCTGGCCGAGTATTTCCTGCAGAGCGCTCGTAATCAACTGCGGGTACTCGCGGTACGGGCGCGAAAAGTCAAGGATTGCCAGCGACGGCCGCCAGAGGCGAGCTGCCCACGCGCCCTTGAAGAGCGCGATGATGTCGAGCAGCCGGCCGCACACCTGCGCGTGGAAGTGAACAATCGCCTGACGCAGCTCCTCCTTGTCCCGTGGAGCTCCAGTGCGGTCGTCCAATGTGTGCGGCCGCAATCTTTCGAGCTCCACGTCCGCGTGGCTCAGCAGGAGTGCTTCAAGCCACTTCGCCACGTCAATCTGCAGCTTCCCGCGCTGCAGATTGTCCTCTAGCGAGCGGCGCTCGTCCGCGCCCAACCCGCCCTTCGGCGCATAGGACAGCGCCTGATTCATATAAAAAACGCGCTTCTCGACGTGCCGACGGCGCTGCTCCAGCTGGTTAGCGCTCGGGGCTGGCGGTGGGTTCGTTGGCGCGGGAGCGAGCCCGGGCGCGGTTGGCGCGGGCGGCTGGGGTGCAGCCGAGTCGGGCCGCTCGGCGAGCTCTGCGAAGGCCATCGCTGCTTCGAGAAATCTCTCCTGGCGGGCATACAACCTCGGCAGCAGCTCGCCCGAGTCGAGCTCCTCTTCCACATGTTGCCACTTCGAGTCATCGGGCGAGCTCTCCATGAGCTTGTCGAGTGTGGCGAAGGATTCCTGCGATGAGACGAAGACGAAGCGGCTCCACACCTCGTGCGCGCGAACAAGGGCGTGCAGGAGCTCGCGGTGCTCTTGACGAAGATCGGGCTCTGTCGTAGTCCTCACTTTGAAACGCTGCATATCGAAGACGAAACGCTCGAGGTACGGAGAGCTCTTCTCCTGAGCCAGCAGTAGCAACATGTCGGCCCGCTGTCTGTACAGGAGCCAATAATAGGCGGCGTAGTGGAAGAGCTCATCTACCGGTTGCTGTCGCATAGCAAGGGAGAGCACCCGGAACCCGTCGAGCCCACCGCGTTCGTTGTCGTGCGGGGTCGGCGCGCTCGACGGCTTCGGCGGCTTCTCGAGCTCCTCCACCTTCTTGAACAGCAGGTGGTAGCGACTCAAGCGCCTCACCAGACACTCCTTTTTCTTGTCAGGCCAGCCCTTGATGATCGCCATCGGATCGCCGGTCATGGCGCCGCCGCCTGCCACGGGTACTAGCAGGCTTGTGGCGTCGCCCGTAGGATCGTCCGACCTGGCGGCGGCGAGGGGTAGTGATGCGATCCCTTGGTTGAGCAGCTCGAGTACCGCGGCCGCCCTGGCCCCATCTGTGGCGAACTTGGCACGGGACTTGAGCAGCGCGTCGAGGACCTGCGGCAGGTCGATGTGCGCCGCCACCCGGCCGAAGGCGTCGAGCGCCTTCTTGACGTTCTCGGTCCGCTGTTCAGGCTTCTCCTCCGCTTTCTTCAAGTCATCCAAACCAGTCTGCTCCTCCTTGTGCGCGTCCGAGAAGAAGGTGTGGCAGTGGCGCTGCAGTTGGGACGCCACTGGGACACCCTCGACCTTACCGAGCTCCATGAAGAGCTTCTTGGGCAGCTCGGTCTCCACGCGCGCGTCCCACTTGTCCGGCTGCGGCCGGCCGTTTGCATCCCGTTGGAGCGGCACGAGCAGATCAGAGAGGGTCATCTTGAGCAGTGCCTCACGCTGCGGCGCGTCGAGAGGCTTCGCGAGTTTGTCGAGCAGTTGCAGACGCGCCGGCTCGGGCACGGTGGCACCACCGCCGCCGCCGGGCGCGCGCGAATCGGCCGCGATCGTCGCGAGGAAGGTGGCCGCCTCCGCCGCACGCTTCGCAAAGTAGAAAAGGGCGTCGATCGCGGCAGCCTCCTGCTTCTTCAAATCCGCCTCGTCCTGAGAAACGACGGCGCCAAGTCTGAGCGCTGGCGGAAATGCATGTCTGAGCGCTTGCGGGACATTCGGGTCGGCCAAGAGCCCCTGCCCAAGCTGGTGCATCCCGACGGCGCCACCGCCGCCAAGGGACGCGCGCGGATTCGTACCCGCGTACCCGGCAGCACCCAAGCGTCCCCAAGCTTCTCCGTGCGTCTCGATATGGTTGATGAGGCAGAGCAATTTGCCCTGGAGCTCGTTCCATCTTTCGCGAGGCTCGCACAGGCGCAAATCTTCACCGGTAGCGTTCGAGGGCTCCGGCACTTTGAGGATCAACGGCCGATCCCAATAGGGCTGAAGCAGCCTCGCGAGCACCCGGCATAGCCCGCCGTGTCTCCCGCTGTACCGCTTCTCCGCGAGCGGCACTGCCTGCCCGTGCGCCGCTGCGGTCTGCGCGACGTTCGGTGCGCCACCTTGGCCCGCGGCCATCGCCGATGATGCGCCTTCCCCCCAGCGGCGAGCCCACTCCGCGAGCTGCGCCTGGAGGGCTGGCTGGCTGAGGGCAGGCTGGCTGATGGCACTGAGCAGGCACATGGCGCATGCTTCGTCGGGGCCGTACCTGTGGGGAAGTGCATGGGGCGTCGTGGTGAGCACTTGCATGCACGCAGGCACACGGCGCATGCTTCGTCAGGGCCGTACCGACGAAAAAAGTCCAATGGCTGGTCGACCCAAGAGGCACTAGACGCCCCGAGGAGCAATTGGAGCTCATCCACTGGTCGTCGCTTGACGATGCGCTTCACACCCGCTACACTCGTCGTGAGAACGATGAAGGTACGAGCGCGCGCCGGATCGACCCGATGCTGACTGACGAGCTCGTAGCTGCCCGCGGCGCTCGTCACGGCGCCATGGACGTCCTCGGCGAGGGCCAAGACAACTCCTGGGACGCGCAGCCGGCTGAGGGTCGACTTGTCATCTCTGCCCTCTGGCCGGTCGGAGGGGAGCAGCGGCAGATCCGAGAGGCAGAGCAACTCCCATTCTCTGTGGGATGGCTCGAGACCGGAGCGCGCAAGCTCGTCCGCGAAGACATTCACGTCCGCTGCGTTGAGCACCGTGCCGCGCTGGCACTTGAGAGGCCGAGGCGGCGGCAGCGCGTAGAGCACTTTCACTCTCGCGGCGCGCGGGCTGTCGGGCGCGCTCTCCAGGCCTTTCCCATTCGCGTCGACGACTTCCAGGTAGACTCTTACCCCGGAGACGGTCGTGATCACGAGCTGAAGTTGCTTGGAGAGCGCCGACGGGAGCGGCGCGAGCGCCACGAAGGCGGTCTGCCCTTCTTTGTTCTGCTCGCCCTCCTTGATGTCCTTATCCACCTTCGCGTAGATGGGCGCGTCGCGCACTTTGCTCTGGGATCGGAGGTCGGCAGCGAGCTTCTGGGCCTCGAGACGCGCGACGAACCGCACAGGGCCCTCGCCGTCCCAGCCAAGGTCGAAGAGCTGCAGCGTCGACGCACGCGAGAGCGTGTACAGCAGCGAGCGCTCAGCATCGTACACCAGATCGAGGATGGGGTCCGAGGAGTCGTACACCACTGAACTGAGGTATTGCAGCGCCACGTCTCGCTTGCGTGAGCGGTTGCGCTTGGTGCACTTCTTGTTGGTGTAGAACCAGCCCTCGCTATCGCCGTAAGTGAGCTCGTACACAAAGCCGTCGGCGCCGGCCATGAAGATGCGACCGCTCGGCGTCCCCACGATCTGGAGCAGGTTCGCGCCGTCGGTGGCCACCGAGTAGCCCGTCTCGAAAACGTTGATGTCGTGGGTGGCGGTCGTGTACAGCCCGAGGAGGATGACCTCAACCGGCGTGGAGAGCAGCAAGAGCCAGTCCGGCGTGGGTTCGAAAACGCCCTGGCGCGGGCGGACGAGGGACGCGTGGATGATCGTCTGGTCGAGCCCATCATACAGGTAGAACGAGCCCCGTGGGTCGTTGTAGTCCCACAGGTAGAGCACGTGGTCAATGGTCATCCAAGCGCGGTGGATCTGCGGGAAGAGGCCCTGGAAGCTGTGGTAGTACTCACCCTGGGCCGCCTGCTGGAGCGCGGCCGGCATCGGCGTGTAGCCGCCCGGCACCTCGCTGAAAGCCGGCCGCTGGTGGATGAGTGCGTTGTCCGCGAGCTTTTCCTCGTACATGTCCTGCTCCGGCATGCGTGCCTGCTTGAGAAGCCGATCGTAGAGGTCCCGATCGGAGAGGTTGGCATCGCGCTCGAGCACTTTGGCCACCTGCTTGCGCGAATCCGCGAGCTTCTCCTTCTCCGCCTTGGACAGGATGCCGCGCGACATCGCCCCGCGCCTACTCCGCGGCACCTAAGCTATCCCTGCACGTCACAAGGGAGGCCAAGCTGGGGCCTGCGTGTGAATCGTGTGGTGTGGCTAACCTGGCGTCTTCGTAACGGATTGCCGCTAAGCTCCCGGTTCGCGGGTCGTTTCACAGCGCGACGCAAGTGTGAAGAAACAGAAATCGCTCTTGCGACGAGGCCTACTGTACGCATCGGAGTGCTGCTGACCTAACCTGAGCAGAAAATGTCTGGCAAAAAGGCGTCCTCCTCCTCAGACCAGTCGGCGCACGACTTCCTGATCAAGCCGGAGGCGACCACGCCGCCGCTTGACACTTCCAAGTGGCCGCTGCTCCTCAAGAACTATGACCAATTGCACGTGCGCACGGGCCACTACACGCCCATCCCCTCGGGGTTTACGCCGCTCAAGCGGCCACTCGAGGAGTACCTCAAGTACGGCGTGATCAACCTCGACAAGCCGGCCAACCCCTCGTCGCACGAGGTCGTCGCGTGGATCCGGCGCATTCTGCGCGTCGAGAAGACAGGGCACTCGGGCACGCTTGACCCGAAGGTGACTGGCTGCCTGATCGTCTGTATCAACCGAGCGACGCGGCTCGTCAAGTCGCAGCAGGGTGCGGGCAAGCAGTACATTGCGGTGCTGCGCACGCACGCTGCCGTCGAGAGCGAGCGCAAAATGCTGCAGGCACTCGAGCAGCTGACGGGCGCGCTGTTCCAGCGTCCGCCGCTCATCTCGGCTGTGAAGCGGCAGCTGCGCGTGCGCACGATCTACGATAACAAGTTGATCGAGTTCGACAAGGAGCGCAACCTCACCGTCTTCCGCGTCGACTGCGAGGCGGGCACCTACATCCGCACACTCTGCGTGCACCTCGGGCTAGTGCTTGGGACCGGTGGCCACATGCAGGAGCTCCGCCGCTCACGTTCGGGTATCCTGTCGGAGAATGAGCACCTGATGACGATGCACGACGTGATGGACGCGCAGTACATGTACGACCAGACGAAGGACGAGACCTACTTGCGCCACGTCATCAAACCGCTTGAGATCCTGCTCACCAACTACAAGCGGATCGTCCTCAAGGACTCGGCCGTCAACGCTGTGTGCTACGGTGCCAAGCTGATGCTGCCCGGCCTGCTTCGCTTCGCGGCGGGCATCGAGGTGAACGAGGAGGTGGTGCTCATGACCACCAAGGGCGAAGCCGTCGCGGTCGGCATCGCCCTCATGGCAACGGCCGACATGGCGCACTGCGACCACGGCGCTGTCGCCAAGATCAAACGTGTCGTCATGGACCGTGACACGTACCCGCGCCGGTGGGGCCTCGGCCCGAAGGCGACGCAGAAGAAGGCGCTCATCGCCGAGGGCAAGCTCGACAAGCACGGCAAGCCCAACGCACTCACTCCCGCCGAGTGGCTCAGCGGCGGCGGCATGACGCCCGGCACGACGCCCGGTGGCAGCAGCAGCGGCGCGGCCGCGCCCGGTGCGAGCAGCAGCCGGCCCGTCGCGTCATCGACGACACCGACTAATGGCGCAGCCGAGGAGGGCGAAAAGAAGCTGAGCAAGGAGGAGAAGGCGGCCAAGAAGGCCGCCAAGGCCGCTAAGAAGGCGGCCAAGGAAGCGGCATCGGCCGGCGGGGACAGCGCGACGAAGAAGAAGAAGGATGCGGACTCGGACTCGGACTCCGACGAGGCACCGAAGAAGAAGAAGAAGAAGGAGTAGTCGGCAGCGGCGCGTGCGGCCGGCCTCTCCTGAGGGCTGGATATGCTGATGATGATGATGCGCATGACGTTGACCGGCAATTACTGTGCATGCAGCGTTTCTATTGTATGCTCAGAAGCAACCGTGTCGTGTGACCCCAGCGGATGCCGAACTTCCGATCAGATTCGTTGTCCGAGCGGATGCTTTCGGTTCGTAGGGTCCGCATGGTCCGCGTACTTTTGTTTTCAGTTTCCTGCTGTCATGTCGACGTGAGAAGCAGCAGCGGCGATATGACAGGAAACCTGCTCTCCGCGTACTTTTGTTTTCACCCGAGTGCCTTGTCTAGGCTCCAGCGGCAGGCTCCAGCGGCGCGCGCCGCGCCGGCGGGCGCCGGCGCGAAGGGACCAACTGTCTCTGCGAGCGCCGCCGATTGGAGTCGCCAGCGATGGCGCAAAAGATGACCGAGAGCGTCGAGCCCATAGAGCTGGTGCTCGAATTCCTCGCTGCAAAGGGCTTTGTCAACGCAGAGGCCGCTCTGCGGGAGCAGCTCGAGCTCGAGCGGACACCTCTGCCCGTGACGGAGCAAGGCTTCTCGCAGCTCGAGGCAATGCTCATTCGCGGCGCCACGGCGGGCCCTGCGAAGTCGACCGGAAGCATCCTTCAGGAGATGCGTCCGCCCGTCCTGAAGGCGATCGTCGCGGACGAGGACATGCCGCAGAGCCCGGACACGCACGCCGCCGCCGCCGCAAAGCCCTCTGCCCCAGCACCGGCCGCGGCGCCGGTGACGATACGCTGGCACGACCCGGACGCGGACGGCGATGTAGACGCGTGGACCGATGATGAGGCGCTCGGCTACTTGCAGATCGAATGCAGCGAGGAGGCGCTCATGCGCGGCTTCGCCGCTTCGATTACTTCGAGGGATTCCTTTGCCGCCGAGGAGCTGAGCGCTGGCCGCAACCCCCGCGACCCAATCTTTGAGATGTATGAGTATCCGACGGCAGCCGACCGTGGCGAGATGGCCGACGACGAGGCGGGCGATGACGTCGACGGCGACGATGACGACGAGGTGGAGCAGGCAGGCGCCGCCACCGCCTTGGCCAGCGCGAGCGGCGCTGCTGCGACTGCGCCCGACCCTCGCGTGCTGTGCTCAAGCAATGGTGCGGGCGTGAAGACGGGATGCGCGCCGTCCAAGGCCGCGGAGCCGGCGGCGGCCACCCCCGCGGCCACCCCGTCCACCCCGTCCGATGCGGAAGCCACCAAGGCGCGGCTGCGTGCGCTGCATGAGCAGGTGATGCAGATGGAGGCCGTGGTCACGGCGGGTCAAGCGACAAGGCCCCATGGCGACGCTGCCGAAGTGATGGTGAGCCTCCGCGCCGCGGCCGAGCCCAGCACGACGCCCAGCATGGCGCCCAGCACGACGCCAAGTGCATCGGCTGTGTCCGCCTCATCGGCCCCTGGCGAGGCCGCCACCCCGCCGCCGACGACGAGTGGTGCACCGAGCGTGAGTGTGGCCACGTCGTCGCCCAGCACGACGCCCTTCAAGCTGGTGGTAGAGGGCGGGGCGATGTCGGGGATGACGCCAGCGTCCAAGCACGGCCCATCTCCCTCGACGCTGCCCGACCCCGCCGCCGTGCTCGCCCACATCACCGCCCTCGTCCAGGGCGCCGCCAAGCCCACGGCTGAGGGCGTGCCCACCACAGCGCCGACCGCGGATGTGCTCACCACAGCGCCAGGCAACGGGGGGGCGGATGCCACGAGCGCGGAGGAGGCCAAAGAGAAGGGTGTGCTCGACGCTAAGGCTCGCCTCGCGGCCCTCGCCGAGCAGGTGAAGGCAATGGAGAGCGCTGTGGAAGCATCCCTCGAGAGTGCGATTCGCACGGTCTCCGCGGGCGGGTCGAAGGCCGAGAAGCCGCTCGCGCTCGGTGCGCTGTCCAGCCTCGACTCGCCGTCGATCTTGTCGCAGGAGGCAGCCTCGGCACCGCCCAAGCACCGGAAGATGGCGCAGGAGCAGGCGCCGGACGAGGACGACCTCGACGACATCGACGACGATGAGGAGGATGGCGAGGAGAATGAGGGAGAGGAGGATGAGGAAGCTGAGTTTTATGAGGACGAGGACGAGGACGCCCTTGAGGACGCGAGGCACGTGGGCGGGCGCGGCGTGCTTGCGTCCGACATCCTTGGGCCGCCCGCCGAGGGCGAGGAGGAGGAGGGCGCCGATGAGGAGGAGGGCGGCGAAGAGGAGGAGGTCATCGGCGAGTCGGACCCGGAGGTCGACCCATACGAGAAGGCCACGCGCGAGGCAGCGAAGCTGGCGACCATGTCGCTCAAGGTGGTGCATGAGCGTGGGCGCACCGGATTCGAAGAGCACAAGGACTTCCAGATCCGCCTGCACTCGCTCATTGCGGCGCGCTACCAGGTCAAGGAATTCCTCGGCTCCGCCGCCTTCTCGAAGGCGGTGCAGTGCCTCGATCTCCACACGGGGGAGATGGTGTGCGTCAAGATCATCAAGAACAACAAGGACTTCTTCGACCAGTCGCTCGATGAGGTGATGCTGCTCGACTACCTCAAGCAACACGACCCGGACGACTCTCACCATGTAGTTCACATCTACGACTTCTTTTACCACAAGGAGCATCTCTTCATCGTGTGCGAGCTGCTGCGCGACAACCTCTACGAGTTCTCGAAATACAACCGCGAGCAGGGCGGCGAGCCCTACTTCACGCTGCCTCGGCTGCGACGGATCGCCAAGCAGTGCCTGGAGGCGCTCGACTTTGTGCACAAGCTCAACCTCATCCACTGCGACCTCAAGCCGGAGAACATTCTCATCAAGAGCTATTCGCGATGCGAGGTCAAGGTGATCGACTTCGGCTCGTCGTGCTACCTGACTGACCACCTGTCCAGCTATGTACAGAGCCGCAGCTACCGCGCGCCCGAGGTGATCCTCGGACTGCAGTACGACGGCAAGATCGACATCTGGTCGCTCGGCGCGATCCTAGCTGAGCTGCTCACCGGCTACGTGCTCTTCCAGAACGATTCCGTCGCATCGATGCTCGCCCGTATCTCGGCCATCGTCGGCCCCTTCCCCGAGGCTTTCCTTGCCAAGGGGCGGCACTCGCACAAGTACTTTGTGGACGGCATGGTGTACGAGCGCGACCGCGACGAGCAGCCCTTCCTGCTGCGCCCCAAGCAGACCTCCCTCAAGCACCGCTGCCACACGGACGATAAGCTCTTCCTCTCGTTTGTGGGCTCGCTTCTCAGGATTGACCCCGAGGAGCGCCCGACGGCCGAGCAGGCGCTCCAGCACCCCTGGCTCACCACTGATCCATACGGCTGGCCGCCACCCTCGACGGAGGAGACCGCCTGAGCGAGACGCACGGAGGCAGCTCAATCTTGGCTGAGCAACGGAAGAGAGCGTGCACGCTCGCGAGGCGCGCCGGGTGCAGGGGCTGTGTGTGCTGGACGCAGCTGGCCCGTAGCCGGAGCGTGGCATCATGTCGTGTGATGTCCTGTGCATGTGCGGTGTGCAAGGCACGTGGGGGCGGGCTAGGGAGGCCGGTACCGGTACGAGGTCGGTACGAGGCCCTGCCAGCTTCGGGGCGCATGGGCAGCGGGCAGCACAGAGGGGCGTCGGAGACTGCATGGAGAACGTGTGGGGCCATCGATGGCAGACTGGGAGGATGGAGAACGTACGGTAGAGATCGCACAGGTATCGGAAGAATGATGTGGGCACGGGGCCCCGCGGCTCGGCCGGGGGTCGCGCCGGTAAACGGTGACGTGATGACTCCTCGGCGCTGCGTGCTGTTCAACGTTGGAGCGTAGACGAGAGCAGATAAATATAACTCGTGGTCGTGTATCGTGGTGGGGCTGGAGCGGTATACCGGGCCGGTCCGGCCCGGTTACAAACATCTGGTTACGCATAATTAGAACGGATCGTGGACTAAACTACTATGTAGTGACAAGTGAGAGACCTCAAATGCTCAAACGTTCTCAAACGCGGATAACGCGGCCGGGCCACAAAGCGCTCCGTGCCGCCATTGACAGGGTGGCGCGACCGCGAGTTGGCGCGAGAGGAGAGCCTTCCCCCGTCTCGGGCGCGTCGCCGTCGTGCGACCGCCACGACGCACGAGCCACGAACCTTCAGATGGACTCTTCCATCCAGATGCCGCAGCGCACTCTTCAGCTCCAAGCCTTGTTCCCAGTTAGGTCTACCGGATCAATCAATCCCTGGGCTCCAAGAACGTGCGGTACTCTGGCTCGTCCTCAGCGGTGAAGTCGGGCGGCGGATCACTATCCTCGCGCTGACCTAGTCGCTCTCGAGAACGCTCGTGTGAACGGGAGCGCTGGCTAAGCAGTAGATCAAGAGGATCTGCGTCCTGCTCGATTCGATCGCGTTCGTCCATTGATCCATGTCGCCTGCTGCCGCCGAGATCGCCACTGCGGCGCTCACCGCCGCGGTCGCCGCGGCGACGGTCGCCACCCCGGTCGCCGCCGCGGTCGCCACCCCGATCGTCGTAACGGTCGTCGTAACGGTCGTCGTAACGGTCGTCGTAACGGTCGTCGTAACGGTCGTCGTAGCGATCGGCGTAGCGGTCGGCGTAGCGGTCGGCGTAGCGGTTGTCGTAGCGGTCGTCGTCGCTGTCACCATAGCGATCCCTGCCACCTCGTCGCTCTCGCTCACGCGACCTCTCCCTGCCCCTTTCCCGAACCCTGTCTCTATCCCTATCGTATCGATCCTCGAACCGGGCGCGGCCGCGTTCACGCTCGCCAAAGGCAGGTGCTTCGTACGGCGGCGCGACCGAGCACGCGGCAGATGGCCCGGCGGCGGCGGCGGCGGTGGCAGCAGCGGCGGCCACGTACTTGGCCTGCAGGGTGGCTAGAAAGGCCGCCTGTTGCATTGCAGCTGCGTCCCTGATACCCACCGGCGCGGCGGCCACCGAAGTCGCATACGCGTTGGCGGCTGCAGGCGGCAGTCCGGGCATCATTGCCTGCATCTGCATCGCCATCATCTTGGCTGCCTCCTCGCGCGCCGCCTTCTCCTTCTCTTCTTTGCTTTTGAAGCGCAGCCCTGAGGTGGAGGCAGGGATTGGCTTCTTGAGGTACTCGACTACGTCCGGGTGGTCTTTGGGTAGGTGGCGCGAGCGGCACACGATCCCGTTTGCCAGCCGCTTGCAGGCGCCCTTGGTCACGTAGTCGAAGCACATCTGGAACTCGGGGCCAGGATCCATCATGAAGCCATCGCGCATGACGGACCCCGACGCCGCCACCGACGTCTTCTCCGGCGGCGGCCGGGGCGGGAGATTGACGCTGGAGATGACTCTTGCATCGGCGGCGAACCACAGAATGCGCGCGAGCTCCACCGTATTACCTGTCCGAACCGCCTCGAGCGCTGTGGATGGCAACTTTCCGCACCTGACGCGGTCCTCAATGACCGCAGGGTGGTCTGGTGGCAAGTGGCGATGCCTGCACCGATCGCCACGAGAGAGCCGGGGGCACACACCCATGTTGATATACCCAAAGCAAATCGGCTCGTTTGGGTCGTCGACACCCGGCATCTTTGGGCCCGTAAACTTGTGCACCTCGATGACATGGCCTGCGGTCGCACCACCAGGATGGCAGCTGATGGCCGAAGGAGGTAGCCAGATACCCTGCTTCGGATCGTATACATAGTGGGCAGGAACGGTCGGTGGCCTTGGTGGCACAAATGTGTTGAGGTCTTGAGGGTCTTGCGGCAGGATACCTGCCGAAACGAAAGGCTTCATCGCGTGGTCGGCGCGTCACCCCACACTGGCGTCACTTTGTCACTGACTTGTATGAATAGCGGTGTGAACAAACACACTCGGAAAAATTGTGAGCGATCGCTCACAATTGGCTCACAATGAGATCAAACGTGCGACAGAAGACGAGTGGGCAAAGCGCCAGCGCCAAGAGGCTGCGCTCGGCCTAGCTTTTGCCGCGACATCAGTGGCTCAGCACCTCTTCCGCTGAGCGGGCGCCATCATGAGCGCCAAGAAAGCCGCCCCGCGAGATGGGTGATGAGCTCTAGAGAGATTGGATGGGGTCATTCTAGCAGCCTCCGACAGAGACCGGCAAAACTTCACTCGCCGAACGTACATATAAGTTGAAAGTTCAAAGTACGTTTCCGATTCCGTAAGCTTCGTCAGTAATATTTGTAATAAGCGTCAGTTCGTTTGACGTTTCGTCTTTCGGCCGCGGGGTCCGCCCATGCCGCGATGCCGGGGCCGCCCGGCGGGCCGGCCGGCGCGGGAGCGAGCGTCCCCGACAGCGACACCCGTCTCCGTCCGCCGTCTCGGGGACGGCTGTCCGCGGGTCCGGTCGCCGGGCTCAATGTCCAATCGGTGTAATGTCCCGGATTTGCCTCCTCTGGTCGCCCCGCCCCCGCCATGTCCCCCACGCGCCGGGCCGGCCCGCCCGCCGCCCAAATGCCAAAACGGTAATGGGTAAACGCCGCCATGGTCTAAATTGAGCCCTTGGGCCTCGACAACTCGACAGGAAACTCGACAGCTCCTTGACAGGATACTCGACAGCTACTCGACAGGATAGCTCGACAGCTACTCGACAGACCTCGACAGACCTTGACAGACACCCCCCTGACT
>Ga0180443_100086_pt1 | contig 44786 bp, 16 predicted proteins | sample ChrtobMetP5_32mM_FD_119753 | JGI IMG/M metagenome (GOLD analysis project Ga0180443, IMG submission 119753) | Chrysochromulina tobin associated microbial communities from unialgal haptophyte culture, Seattle, Washington, USA - P5_32mM MetaG | ecosystem: Host-associated > Algae > Haptophytes >... | reverse complement strand
GGTGCCGGTGCTGACGCGGGCATTGGAGCACCAAACTGGCCGCCCATGCCGCCGCCCATGCCGCCGCCCATCTGACCTGGCATGCCGCCGCCCATACCGCCGCCCATCCCGCCGCCCATACCGCCACCGAAGCTCGAGAAAGCATCAGGAGCTGCAGGCGCCGGTGCCGGTGCCGGTGCCGGTGCCGGTGCCGGTGCTGACGCGGGCATTGGAGCACCAAACTGGCCGCCCATGCCGCCGCCCATACCGCCGCCCATCTGACCTGGCATGCCGCCGCCCATGCCGCCGCCCATGCCGCCACCGAAGCTCGAGAAGGCATCAGGGGCTGCAGGCGGTTGCGCGAACGGCGGGGCTGGAGCTGCACCATAGCCGCCCATACCGCCGCCCATCTGACCTGGCATGCCGCCGCCCATGCCGCCGCCCATCCCGAAGCCGCCATTACCCTCGAAGCCGCCACCACCGTCGAAGCCGCCGGCGGCGAAGCCACCCGCCGGAGCAGGTGCTGGTGCGGGCGCCTGCCCGAAGCCTGCGTCGAAGCCGCCACCGAAGCCACCACCGCCACCGAAGCCGCCCGCCGCGAAGGAAGGCGCCGGAGCGGGCGCCGTAGCGGGCGCCTGCCCGAAGCCGGCATCGAAGCCGCCGCCGCCGCCGAAGCCGCCCGCGGCAAAGGACGGCGCGGCAGCCGGCATGGCGGGGGCGGGGGCGGGAGGCGCGGGCTCTGCCACGGGACGCGTCCACGACGTCTTCTTGGTGGCAGCGTGGAAGTAATACAACCGGCCGTCGGGCGCCTTAGTAGCCATCCATCCCTCAGGCAACGGCGCCTCGGCAGCAGGCATGGCGGGGTTAGGGGCGGGAGCCGCCGGTGCGGGCGCCGGAGCGGACGGCTGCCCAAAGCCGGCATCGAAGCCGCCACCGAAGCCACCACCGCCGCCGAAGCCGCCCGCCGCGAAGGGCTGCGCCGGAGCAGGCGGAGCGGGCGCCTGCCCGAAACCGGCATCGAAGCCGCCACCGAAGCCGCCACCGCCGCCAAAGCCACCCGTGGCATAGGACTGCGACGGCGCGGTCGGCGGCGCTGGAGTAGCGCCAAAGCTGGCACCAAAGCCGCCACCGTTGTCGCCAAAGCTGCCGCCGCTCGGCGGGGCGGCGGGTGCAGCAGGACCAACACCCTTGGCTACGCCAAGGAGGTACTGGGGCTTGCCCTTGTGGGGAAACTTCTCGATCGCCTCCTGTAGCGACGATTCGGCTGGAAAGGCGTAGCGCTCGAACTCGACGACCTTGTCGCCAACGGCGATCTCGCCACTCGCACTCGAGTTTGGGTCTACCTCGATGACGAGGCCGGTGACGTCAGTCTTGATGCCGATGCCGCGGATGCCCCTGGTGACCTTGATGTTAACGAGCGCGGGCGCGGGCGCGCGGGCGGGAGCGGGGGCGGGGGCGGGGGCAGCGGGGGTGGCCTTGGGCGCTGCCTTCTTCGCGAACATGATCGTGCGCCGCACCGCACGGCCGCTGATGCGGCGATGATGCGGAATCGAAACATTTAACGAGGTTCATTACGGGAGGTCCTTGCCGATTGGGCCGTCGCAAACTTGCGATCGTGTGACGAGAGGGCGTCGGCGTAGAAAAAGCACACAGGTCCATGCTCGCTTCGGCAGACAGCGAGACCGTCCTGAGCCGCGCGGCGGAAATGCGATCCTCTTTGCTGCCCGCTGCTGACCGCCTGACCGCTCCGTCGCTCGCTCCTCATCGCAGAAACTCTCCCCGCACCACCAAACCCTTTACAAAATGGCGGCTCAGTCGGAGCAGGAAGTCCAGGCATACCTCGACCTGCATAAAATCCAGGCGACAGTGGAGGAGGCGATCAACGCGTGCGTCAAGGCGAACGCGCCCGATCCGTGCGCATTCATGTCACAGCACCTCGCTACCAAGGCGGCGCCGGAGACCATCACCAAAGTGAAGGCTCGCCAGATCTTTGACAGCCGCGGCAACCCGACCATCGAGGTCGATGTGACGACAACCAAGTCGAAGTACACAGCGGCCGTGCCGTCGGGCGCGTCGACCGGCATCTACGAGGCTCTCGAGCTGCGCGATGGCGACAAGGCCCACTACATGGGCAAGGGTGTCTCAAAGGCTGTCGACAACGTCAACTCCATCATCGCCCCTGCGATCGTGGGCAAGAGCCCTGCGGATCAGAAGGCCATCGACGATCTGATGGTGCAGGAGCTCGATGGCAGCAAGAACGAGTGGGGCTGGTCCAAGTCCAAGCTCGGCGCGAACGCGATCCTCGGCGTCTCGATGGCCGTGTGCAAGGCGGGCGCGGCTTCCAAGGGCATGCCCCTCTATAAGCACATTGCCGAGCTCGCAGGCAATCCGACGGACAAGATGTACATGCCCGTGCCCGCGTTCAACGTCATCAACGGCGGTAGCCACGCGGGCAACAAGCTCGCGATGCAGGAGTTCATGATCCTGCCCGTGGGTGCCTCGTCATTCACTGAGGCGATGAAGATGGGCTCTGAGGTGTATCACAATCTCAAAAAGGTCATCAGCAAGAAGTACGGCCAGGACGCGTGCAATGTTGGCGACGAAGGCGGCTTCGCGCCGAACGTGAGCGCCGCGGCCGCTGTCATCGGCCGCTGCCGCTGCCATCGCCGCTGCCATCGCCGCTGCCGCTGCCACCCGTCTCGCATCGCGCCGCTCATCTTGCGCCACTTACCCTCCTCGCTCACCGCCCGTTGACGCTCTTGCTCACCGCCTCCCGCATGCAGATCCTTGAGAACAAGGAGGGTCTCCTTTTGATCGTGGAGGCGATCGAGATGGCGGGCTACACGGGAAAGGTCAAGATCGGTATGGACGTCGCCGCAAGCGAGTTCTTCAAGGCGGATGACAAAATGTACGATCTGGACTTCAAGACCGAGCCCAACGATGGCTCGCAGAAGCTGACGGGCGAGAAGCTGCAGGAGCTATACGAGTCGTTCTGCGCTGACTTTCCGATGGTCTCGATCGAGGACCCCTTTGATCAGGACGACTTTGCCTCGTACAAGCGCATGACCGCCAAGATCGGTGAGTCCGTGCAGGTGGTGGGCGATGATCTCTTGGTGACGAACCCGACGCGCGTGCAGAAGGCCATTGACGAGGGCGCTTGCAACGCGTTGCTCCTCAAGGTCAACCAGATCGGCTCGATCACGGAGGCCATCGAGGCCGTCAACATGGCCAAAAAGGCGGGCTGGGGCGTGATGACCTCGCACCGCTCGGGAGAGACGGAGGATTCGTTCATCGCCGATCTCGCTGTGGGTCTCAAGACTGGCCAGATCAAGACGGGCGCGCCCTGCCGCTCGGAGCGCCTCGCCAAGTACAATCAGCTGCTGCGCATCGAGGAGGAGCTCGGCGAGCATGCCATCTACACTGGGGCCGCGTTCCGCATGCCGCCCCCCTAAGGCAGCCAACGGGCTGGGGTGCGGCGAGTAGATTCGTCGCTCGCGGGGAGGGCGCTGCAGGCCGTCTTGCGCCTGCACGCGCTACGCCTCGTCGCTGCGCACGATCCCACACGCGCACTCCGGGCGGCCGGCCTCCCGGCGCCCCTCGCTGGTAGGTGGGTGCCCACACCCGCCGCACGGTTAGCGCTGCCCTTCCGAGCGCTCGCACGAGGCGGAGTGGCGTCGCCATGATAGCTCCTCCTCGTGCCCGCGGGGGCGGTGCCCCTCTCTAGTGTCGCGTTAAATGTCGCGCGTCCTCTCTTCGCTGAGAAGCCGCACAAATATCGCTCGAACATAACTTACAAAATCCGCACGTTCTCCGGGCCGTCTGCTGGCATGCATCGTACGCGGTTATCTTCGAAAAAGGCGGTGCTACGAATCGGCGGTTATTCGTTATGCGGTGGCTCGCTCCGCTCCTTCCTGACCGCTGACAAAATTTACAGGGAATATGCTGAGGCGCGTATTCTCGTCAGTCTTTTCGCTCGGCAGGCTGAGCTCCAAGTATCGTGTTGATGTCGAGGCAGGTAGCAGCATCCCAGACCATGCTGACGCAGAAGCTGGAAAGGAGAAGCCCACGGATGAGGAAAGAGCGAGACAGGAAATGCCTCTGATGCACCCGCCGCCGCCGCCAGTGCACGGCGTGCCTACGGCACCAGCAACTGCTGCAGCTGCGGTGCAGTACGCTGCGCGCGCTCCATCGTTGGTAGCCGCTGAGAGCATCATTGGGGGCATTATCGATCGCATTGTCGGGAGCATCGAACACAAGGACCGCTGGCCGAATCCCGCTGGAGCAATCACAGAGGGAGAGGTAGCAGAACAGAAGGACAAGGTGGCCGAGATTCAAGAGGAGGCGGTGGCGGTGGCGTCTGCAAACGAGCGCACAGAGGTAACAGGCGCAAAGCCAAAGGACAAGCCCAAAAAGTACACTCCCGCCATGAACGGCGTAAGCGGAATCATCCGCTTGTACGACTTCAGCGCTCCTGACGCCAACGGCGACATCGTTGACTTTGCAAGGTACTGTGGGAAAGTGGTCCTCGTCATCAATGTGGCCTCGCGATGCGACTTTACGGGGCCCATGTACGATCACATACGCGAGCTTCAGAACCGATTCGGCGCCGATGACGACTTCAAGATTCTCGCGTTCCCTTGCAACCAGTTCCTGAAGCGCGAGCCCTTGTCAGCCGTCGAAGTCTGCCGATTCGCCGAGGATAAGGGCATAAAGGTGGGTGCGACTGTGCACATCTATGACAAGGTTCACGTCGCAGGAAAGTCGGCTCACCCACTGTGGAAGTGGCTAAAGGCGGAGCGATCCGACCCGGCTTGCTGGGGACGCGAAATCAAGTGAAACTTTACGAAATTCTTGATTGACAGGCAAGGTCGTGTGGTGCGGCGCGTGATGCATTTTAACAAGATGCCAGAGCAGCTAATCGCGGATCTGCTTGGCTTTGCAGATATCGAGCAAGGGTCGCATGTAGCGCCTCTGATCCCGAAGGCAGCTAAAGCCACCAAGGCTGTGAAGGCACCACCTGGACCGCATCCCTCACTGAACGCGTGCCGTCGGGCCGCCATTGCTGTGGACAACCGATCTTCCGAGGAGGCAGGGGCGTGGTTGGATGAGCACATTGATGACGCCGACATTGACGAACCCATCCAAGGCGATGCGACCCGAGCGATCGTGGAGCACCTTCGCAAGCTGCGGTATGAAGACGAAAAGCCTCCCGTGAAGCCTCCTTTACTCGTGATGCACTTCAACAAGGAGACTGGTCAGTCCCTACGACGCGTAGGGAGCTCACCTCGGTGAAGCCGCGCGTACGTAAATCCGGCTTCCATGGCACATGGGCATATTTATGGATTGTTTCGCTCGAACCCGCGTCGGTGTGGGTGTCAGTGTCAGTGTGGGTGTCAGTGTGAGTGTCAGTGTGAGTGTCAGTGTGGGTGGGGCTTGGGGGGCGCGGGGCCGTCAGACTTGGGGCACCGAGACGCGCAATCACGAATCAGCCGACGTGTCCGGCCAATTGCGTCCGGCGCGCGCGGTCAGCACAGCGCGTAGAGTCAGCCCGCGCCACGGTCCCACGGACCACGCCGGCTAGCGGCTTCTCATCTCGCCGCGCGGTCAGCGAGCCGGTGTCGACGCCCGGCCACGATCGGGTTCGTATCGCGCGGGAGAATGATCCCTGACCGCGGACGGCGGGGAACGTGTGCTTTACCTTTAGTGATTAGTCGTGAGAGTTCTTGTTTTCTGGTCGTTTTCGGTGTGTTCCGATTAGAGAGTGTGCCTACCCTAACCCAAACCCGAACCCTAACCCTTGCATCGGCGCGGGCTCTGCGGACGACGCCACCGCCTCGCACTTGCACTTGCATGGCGCAATTTCGAGGTCCTGTTCGCTGTTGGTCTTCAAGCCTTGCGGACTACCTTGCGGACCGACTGCGGACGGGCAGCCACGCGAGCCGCGCTTTGAGAAGCGAATTTAGAGGGCGGCGATCTGCTCCTCCTCCTGCTTGTCCCTGTCTTCCTGTCCAGGGTACGCGCTGCAACCGACTCCGACTATGGTGGAATCCTTGATGCCGATGAAGCCAAGGATGTGCTTCAACCACCCCGAGGCGAAGTCGGACGGTCCGCCAACAGGAGTGCCGGCAGACGAGTAGCAGATGATCGCCTTCTTGCCCTCGGGGAGTGTGCCGACGGGCGCCCCGTCAACGTACTTGAAAGTAACGTTGTTCATGACGACCATGTCGAAGAAGGACTTCAAGGTGGCCGCTGGTCCGAAGTTGTAGATGGGGCAGCCGATGACGACGACGTCGGCGGCCCTGAGGTCCTCGATGAAGGCCATGGCCTTCGCGAGCGTCTCGGCCTGCTCGGGGCTCTTCTCCGGCGACCACATCGCGGCGCAGAAGGCGCCGTTGATGGGGGGGAGGGAGTCGGTGCCGAGGTCGTGGGTCGTCACGACGACGGCATCGGAGCCGGCGTTCAGCTTCGCGAGGACGCGGGCGATCAGCTTGTTGGAGGCGCCGCCCTCACTCTTGACGGAGCACTTTAGTACGAGGACGTTCTTCGGCATTTTGGTGTGGGTGGTGGAGTGCACGATGTTCAAGAGGTCGGAGGTCCTCGGAAGAACTCAGAGAATGCTCTGAACAGAGAAATGGCCAGGAAAGTACCAGAACTTGGACGTAATTGAGGTGTGTGTTTGCGTTAGAGCTACCCCTAACCCTAGAACCCTAACCCAAACCCTAAAACGGACTGGTTTCATACATGACGAATTACCCCGGGGCAGGCTATAGGATTTCACATCTACTCGTTTACTCGTAAATGTTATAATGTTTACATCTAGAACAAACAAGGCTCAAGGGGTGAGTGCGGCTCCATGAAGGATAGAAGGAAGCCGCTGTAAGGCAAGGAGTGAAGACGTGCTTGGGGCTTTGTTCTGGAAACTGACATTTCGACTGACATAATTCACAGATGTAGAGTGACGCAAGCATTTGTTACAGGGGGCCCCTTGCAGGGGGCAGAGTCTTCGACATCGTAAACTTGAACTTGATCTTGAGTTACATGTACTATTAATTGACGATGCGTGAGACTCCTCGTAATCAACGACAAGCAATCAAGCTTGCTGCAAGTTAGGCGGAGAGAGTGGTACTCTGGTACAGGTCCGGATACTATAGTAACAGCGTGTACGGTACAGACCATGTAACACCTTAATTGTTACAGCGAACTGAACATTGGCGTGGTTGCGTGCGTTTCATTGACCAAAGTCTAAAGCTAAAGGACTCATCGCCGCCGATCTGCCGTGAAACGTCGAAAAACCGGACCGCCTCCAAAGTCGCGGCACGCGTGGTTGCCCGCCCGCAGTCGGTCTGCAAGGTAGTCCGCAAGGCTTGAAGACCAACAGGACCTCGAACTTGATTGCGCCATGCGAGTGCGAGGCGGTGCGTCGTCCGCAGAGCCCGCGCCGATGCGAGACAGGACACCAACTGGTGCACGTCCATCAGCCATACCACCAGCTGGACGCAGTGCGTCTCTGCAGGCAATGGTGGACGTGGCCATCAAGGCAGCGGTCGATGCTGCCAGCAGGGAGAAGGAATGTGGGAAGGCGAGTGAGACGCTGCAACAAGCTTCGGAAGCGGCCGTGAAAGCGATTTCTAGGGTTACTGAGGAGATCAAGAGCCGACCCACCGCTGATCAGCATCTTCCTGAAACTCCAGCGATCCGGCTCGCCAAACTGCAGGCCGTCGATGCATTGAGGGCAGTAGAGAAGGCAGCGACCGACGCAACGTCATCAAATGTTGCCTCGGAAGATGCTAGCCGAGATGCTCAGACAGCATGGCTCGCGGCGGCGTCTGCGAACTCGGCACTAACGGAGCTGGAAATGAGCGAGGTGCGTAAGAAATTGGACGCCACACGCACGATGGAGGAGGCATCGCGCAAGGCTGAGCAGGACGCTGCGCTGAAGCCCTCAGATGAGGCAAGGGCGAAAGCCTTTCTTGCAAAAGCAGCGTACACCAGGAAAGCCGCGGCGGCGGCTGTGGCAGAGGAAGCAGTCAAGTACCGAGAGAAGGCCACCGCTGCCATGGAACGGGCTGCGAACGCTGCAGCCATGGAGTGCACTGCGCAATATGCAGCACGCAATGCAAACGAGCTTGTTGTGACCTTGTGGAGTTCTGCTGCGAAATTCAATGCCGGCGTGACAGGCGCGGAAGCAGCTCTCAAGGCGCGGGAGGCGTCGATACGAGCAAACGAGGTGGTGGCAGAGGCGGATAAGGCAGCGTCAGCAGCGCGTCAACTCTCCATCGAGGCCGGCACGAAATTGTCTGCAGCAAGGGTGAAGGCGGGTCGAATGTCCTCATACAGAATCATGGCTGAGACCGCTGCCGCCAAGGCAGAGTCGGCACCGAGGTCGACCATCGGTGTAGAGGCCGCCAAGGTCAAAGCGACGGCAGCCATTGAAGAGTTGACCTCCGCTGAGCAGGCTGCCGTTATGCTTGAGAAGGCCGCAAGCTTGAAAGTGGCAATGGCAACAAAGGCTCGAAAGCTAGCAAATGGAGCTCAAGCGATCGCAGACGAGGCAAACCGTCGTGTTCAGGCCGTGCTCGCCAAGAGACAGGAGTTTGAACAGCAGACAGAAGCCGAGATCGCAGAGTTCCGTAAGGCGGAGGGCATCGCATGCGAGAAGAACACGGTGCTCAAGGAGGCAGAGCATCAGGCCATGCTCGCTCTCAAGACTTCGAAAGCTGCCGCCAAGTCGGGTAAGGCATGGGCTGAGCGAACAGATTTTGCCTGGCGCAAGGCGGAAGCTCTAGCCGAGAAAGCACGCTCGGAAGCAAAGGAGGCCACCGACACCGTAGCACTTCATCGAGCGTCTGTTGACGTGGTGCAGCAGAAGATCGCCGCGCTGGAAACCGAACGCGCCGGTCTCGAAGCCAAATCACGGGAAACGCAGGCGAATGCTGACAAAACAAACGTTGCAGCAATGGCTGTCGAAGCGGATGCGAACGCTGCAAGTGCTGAAGCGGCAACGGCACGCAAAAAAGCCAAGGACGCTCTGGCACACAAGGAAGAGATGGCACGCAATGTCGACAAGGAGATCAAGGCTAAGAAGGATGACATGGATGAGGCTGTGGCGTTGGCAGCCGCAATCAAGGATGCAGTGGCGGCCGAGCAAGCTGCCAGGGAAGAATTGGCTGCAGCAGAACTCGAGGCACATGCTACCAGCGATGACCTGAACGCATTGACGAATGCGAAGAAGCAGGCGGAGCTGAGGGCCAAAGAAAAGGCGGACCTGGCCACGAAGGCTGTTCAAGAAGAGACTCTCGAAAGCAAAATGAAGCTCCAGACGGTCAAGTCTGCAAACGAAGCGGCCCAGAAAGCGGTCGTGATCGTGGCGAACGCACTCGAGCTTGCTGTCGAAGAGGCAGCGGCAAGTGAAGCAGCTGTGGCGGCCCATAACTTGGCGGAGCAGAAGGCGATAAAAGCGGCCGAAACTGATGCCGATCTCGTGGGTGGGGCGAACGCGAATCGGACATCGGCTACTGAGGCGCGGTGGTGCCGAATATCTGGCGAGGGGCTACGCAAAGCATTCATTGGTGAGCAGACCTCATTCACAATCGAAGCCTTCGATGAGACTGGCAGCCAACAACCCAATGGTGGTGACACGTTCCTGGTCGCCATTCGGTGCACGCGCCAAGGCACGCGCATCCCAAACAAGATCTTTGACAATGGCAATGGGACGTACACGGTGCGGTACCGGCCAACTGCTTGGGGCACCTGCAGCATCGCAGTGGCTCTACTCAACAATGGCTCCGTGCGTGGTGTATCCCTACCGGGTAGCCCCTTTCATTGCCAAATTTCAGCAGTGGTCGCCTCCGCAGCGCGCTGTGGGGTAGAGGCGCCCCAAACGGACACGATCGCGTGCGTGCCAAACTATTTCACCGTCAGCTTTCGCGATGAGAGCGGCGCGCTAACGCACGTCTCCAAATCAGCTTTGGAAGTGCTTATTCAGCGCGAGAACGAGTACATTGCGAGTGGCCTGCCACTTGCTTGGCGTCCGTTGTCTGCAAGAAACACGAAGCCGCCGCCAGTTGAAGAGGAGCAGCCAGTCGATGACGGGGTACCAGGCGGTGATGGTCTAGTATCGTGGTCGCCACGTAATGGTCGGCCCTTCGTGAGGCACGTCTCACCTCGTAAGGAGCTGGACCGCTGGGCACGCAGGATTGCCATCGACCCAGCCAGGGAGTGCGAACGCGCACGGCATCGTGATCAGGCCGAAGAGTGGAATAGGTTAGTGGGACGCTCTGCACTGAGCACAGCTCTCGTGCGGATGCCCTCACTATACCTGCAGGATCTTGAAATGGATCCATCGCGGATAGGCTTCGCATATGGCGGCATCCAAGGCGGTGATCGGCATCAGCAGCTTGAAGAGCAGTACAAGGTCAACTACTCTGTCGGTGTTGCTGGCGATTACCGATTGCACGTTCGTCTTCGCCAAGATGCCGAGCAAGGCGATAGCATTCTCCCTGGATCACCGATCAAGGTCAGGGTTGTTCCAGGCGTACCAGCACCCTTGTCCACTCGGATCCCAAGTAGCGAGCTGCCACTCAAGGGCAACTTGCCTGCACCGCCCCCAAAGGTCCAGCCGAAGGACCACAGCCCTCCACCAACCCTCCTGGATCGCCTTCAGAAGAGCCGAAGCACCTCAGGCGGCCTGATACTCTGGCAGCCTGACCCAACTCCAGCCGAAGCACCAGCCGACCTCGAGTCGAAGGATATGATAACTTGTAGATTGAGGCTACAGGTTTGCGACAGGGGAGGCAATAAATGCACCAGTGGCGGAGGTGATGTGACGTGCGGCGTGATGGATACCTCGCGAGACATCGAATCCAGCTGCGAGGATCAGCAGGATGGCACCTACGTCCTCACATGGCGGTCGCGGACCCCGCAATCCAAGGTGCAAGTGTTCATCAAGATCGATGGCGTTCACATCCTCGGTTCGCCCACAAGAATGGACCTCATCGATGTGCCCTCAAGGGCTGGTGAGAAGGATATCAGTGAGGTCCGCAGGGCAAAATCTGCACCGCAGTTACCAGTAGCCGCCAAGAATCATGCTCCGCCTGATCCTGCACCGTCTCATCGTGCTAAGAATCATGCTCCGCCTGATCCTGCACCGTCTCATCGTGCTGCACACTCTGATCGTGCCGCAAACAAGAAACGCTCATCGGCAGCCAACTCTGAAAGCCCATCGTCTTCAAGTCGCGAGTTGCTCTCGTATCGAGCATCTCAACGATCGTCGCGGCGTCCCTGGCAGCTTGACGACAAGAAAAAGAAGACCCCTGCAGAGGCTGTGGCCACAGAGAAGAAACCACTGGGTGACTCGCTGGCTACGGACCAGGCCAAGGCAACTGAGATATCATTAGAGACGGTGACTGAGGAGGCTGAGGAAGAATTCACAGAAGAGGAGAGGCAAGAGCAAAATGCGAAGTTAGAAGCAGCGGCCAACGTCAAGCAGAACCTCGCTCTGCTGAAACCTGAGAAAAAAGGACGAGGACAAACGTCTTCAAAGGTCCGAAAGGTTTAGGTACTGACAATTCAAGCACAAGCACGGACCGTGCACATACTTACGGTAGCATGGCTTACAACGAACGTGGTGAAGTGCGGCTGCAGGCTGCACACGCGGTGGGATGTCGGGCTACGCTAGGGCTACTTAGGCGGTACTTTTTGTTGAAGACGTCACGCACCCGACCGTGGACCGTTTCTGTTCCTGCTCGCACACGTTTAGAGATCTCCGCCAAGACGTGTGGCCTTTACCACACGTCACACGACTGTCGTCCTTCGTGTTTGACGGTCGGGAGACCTCGTAGACCGCTAGACGCAAGACTGAGTGACTAAGAGTGTTGAGCGCAGGGGACTAGCAGGGGGCCACAACATAAGAGGTAAACGACTGTAGACTGACGAGCACGACCAGCGGCACGTCATGCCGTCCTCCAAACAAAGTAGTGAAACTGCATGCTTTCTCAGTCCAGCCCAAATATAGAACAACTTTGTTTCTCGTAGTTCGCACAGGCTTTGACGGGTCGCTCGCAATCCATGCAAAACCACTCCCGTGTTAACGCTGCGTTTACCGCGCTGCTTCGAAGAGAGCGGCTATCGGCGATTCCCGTCGCGCCGTGGGAGTCCATCGACGGCGATCCTAACGACACCCTCGGGGGGTTGCGTGCAGACGCGCCCGCCGGCCTCATCTCGCATCGAAGCTTCCTTCTCCTATTCGACAGCGGTAACGATAATGAGCAGCTCGCCTGCCCGATCAGCGTGCGCTATCTTCGCCCCGGCGAGCGCGTATGGCGCCATGCACCTCCACCGCTACTGCAAGCGCCATCATCCGGCTGCGGAGCCAACGCCAGCGGCTTTCCCCGATGGTGGGCGCAGCATCTTGTAACCTGCAATCTTGGCACCTGCACTCGAACACCTTCCGTTCGCTTGCAGGCACCCTCAGCCTTATGGGACCCCCTTGGCCGCTTGCCAGATCACCGAGGGGAGCAATCTCGCCACCTGGCACTCTACTATCACATCGAGGGCATGAATGCCAGCTCGTGCATCGGGCGTCTCACTGCACGATGGCTTGGGGTGAGCTCAGACTGTGAACCTGAGCTCAGCTGGGAGGATGATGGCGCTCCTGTCCTGTGCACAACCGAGACCACGAGCGTAGAGACAGCATCGGCCACGCTCACGCCGCCACTCGAAGCGCGCCATCCTCATGTGGTGCGCGGCCTAGATGGTGACGGGCTCTACCTCTACATCGGCGGCGCAGTCGCGGTGCATGCACTGGCCATGAATGCATCGGACGGGAGACTTCCGTTGCATGCCGCAGCAGCCCCGGCAGAAACAGCCCAGTTGGTCGCCGTCGGCCCATCCTTCCATCTCCATGCGGATCGTCCGTTGGATGATTTGGATGGCGATGCCGCCATAAGCAGCGAGGATGGGTCTCATCTGCTCCTGCCCGGGCTGCAACGCTCGCCGCGCTCCAAGCTGGCAGGTGCGAGGCTGCTTGCCAGAGACTCCGAATGGGCCCTAGCTGAGCGTGCTGACCTCGGATTCCATATCGAGCTCGAGCTTCCACCCGGTTTCGTGAGCGACGACAACGAGATCCGTGCAGGTGAGAGTGACGAAACCACGGCCGCGTTTGCAGAGGCTCAGACCGCCTTCACTCGCAAGCAGCGTGAGGCTTTCTTCTGGGGCGAACGCGCTGACTGCCAGACGTGGTGTCGTGGCGGGGTGCACTGCGTCGTGCAGCTGGCGACCGGGGGCGATGCAAACAGCACGCGACAACGAGTGCTCGATGATCTCTCGAGCAACCGCACGGGCACGCTGCGTGAAGAGTGCCGAGGTTGCCCCGAGTGCCTCCGGCTCGAGCGCCGTGGAGCTCTGCGCCGTCAGCAGACATCGGCCGCCACGCCTTCAGAGCTCCGTCAGCGTCTCGCTGGCTACGCCACCATGGGAGGCACCACCACGCGTGCCGCCACACAGAGCCTCGCGCCGTGTGTCTTCGCTGTATCAGGCTACTACTACCTGCTCGTGCAATGGTTTGCCCCGCACGCTACCTCCAGGATCATGTATGGCCGAAGCCGCTCGCCCTTAGGGCCATTTATCGATCGCGACGGCCGTCGAATGAACGAAACGCGCAATGAAAAGCTTGCCGCCTCGGCATTTCTTCTCGAGCCAGGGGTGCGCTATCAAGGGGACGATCTGAATGTGAGCGACTGGCTGCCAGCCGGTGGCGAGGCACACACGCACGTCGATATGTCGGTGCGATGCGGTCCAGCAGAAATCCTTGGCCAGACGAGGCACTCGACTGGGGAGCTCGCTGAGGCGGCGGTGAGTGCTCTGGGCGAGCGTTTCGTCAATCCGCTCGTGGGCGAGCCGCTGTGTGCGACGCGTTCAAGTGGCGTGCTCACGACAAGTACGCACGCTCTACGCGATGTCAACAGCGCGGCCGAGTGTCAGCGCTATTGTGCGGCAACAGCCCCATGCCGCTTCTTCAGCTATGTGGGCTTCGAAGCTCAGGCACAGCCGTGGCGGGACATGGGCGGCACGTGCACACTCAAAGCTACAAGAAGTGCCAGTAACGGCAGCGAGTTCGATCAGGCTTTTGTGTGGGGCGCGAAGCCAACACCCATCAATGTCGAGGTGCCTGGAGGTTCACTGCTGCTTGACGCCCCGGCCGTGTCCCTGCGTGGCGAGGCGCAAGGGCCCGCGTCTGCAGGTGGACTAGCTTTTGTGATGCTCCCAGGTCAAGATGGTTTCGAACGTAATGAGCCAGCCGAACCCCAAGTCAAGCTCGTCGTGAGTTTCACGTTTGCCCCAACGCGGCGGTGCGCTGCCTACTACGACCGCCTGGAACGCGATGAGCTCCCAGGCGGCTTCGAGGAAGGCGTGTGCGAGACCAATCATTCCACATCAAATGCATCCTCGTCAAATGCATCCTCAGCGAATGAATCCATGGCACATCTTTCGGCGCACCTTGGCCTGCGAGAATTGCGCTTCACCTCTCACGGATGGCTCGAGTTGAGCTCCCGTGGAGCTGCCGCCAATGCCAGCTTCCCTCAGAACCCAAGGGCACAGCGCGAGCGTATTCACGTCTCTCGCTACCCACCCGAGAGCAACGCTGACTCGTATGGCCGCGGTGCTAACACGCTGGACGTCGTTGGCAATATTGGCTGCCAGCACCCGCTGCTTCGTGCCTTCCGCCGTTCGCCTGCTTGTGCACGTGCCTACGTGTCATCGCCAACAAATTGGGATCCGAATGCTGCACATCTCCCCGACGTCCATCCCACGCATGCAGCGGCGGAGGTCATCCCTCGGAGTCAGGCCGTCGCCTCAACTGTGGCTCAGCGCATGTGGCCGCTGCACCTTGCACCACTACCGCCCGCATGCGTCGACGACCAGTCAACTGGCGCTGCAGCTCGCAGCTCACAGCTCGGTTACGACCCGCCGCTTGCCTCGTGCATCGCTGCAGCGGCGGTAGGGCTCTGTGCAGATGCGGAGATGCGCTTGCGCTGCCCGTTGGCATGCAACGCCTGCCCGAGAGCCTCCTTTTCTATCAGTTGCGGATGCGAGCCGGCGATCGGGGGATCCAACACAAGCTCCATTGAGACTTCCGCCACCATTGAAGCTGCCCGGTCGCTACTCACACCACTCTGGACGTGTGATGTAGCTCCCATTATGCACGTGTCGCGCATCGATCCGACGGCCCTTCCTCTCGCTGGGGGCGCTCCCATCACCGTGCATGGCTCTGGTTTCACCGCACCCGCATCATGCCGGTTCGGAGAGCAGGAGCAGAGCATCGCCGCCGAGAATGTGAGCGCTCATCGGCTCGTGTGTCTCGCGCCTCCCGTAGCAGACATGGTAGACATGTACCGGGTAAGCAACTCGCGTGTGCTCTCGGTGCACGTTGCCTCTGCACTCGACTTTGACGGGCGTTGGCCGTCACCATCCTGGAGCTTCACAAGCGCCGAATCGACGCTGTTTGCATTCAACGCAACGCGGCTTCTAGCCGTGGAATGGCTTCAACCAGGAGGCGGCCCAGTCAGTGGCGGCACTTTGCTTGCCGTGCATGGCGATCTTTTGCTGAGGCCTCCGGACCGCGCCTCGCGCACTCATTTGAATTGCCACTTCACGCCCCTGCATGAGGATGGGAGGCAAACCGATGCTTCCAACCAAACAACTATCAGTGTGGCCAGCGTGATGTCGGGAGGTTCGGTTCGCTGCCGTACCCCAGCGTCGTCGCATGCTGGTCTCGTGCGCGTGGGCTTGCGGTATGCTCACGTCCCCAACGACGCACCGACGGCTACGTTTGCATACTTTGAGATTGCAACTGTCCACGCCAGCGATCCACATGGTGCTGAGCGTTCGTCCCTGGCACTCGAGGCTGCATACCCCCGTGGGGGTCCTTCACAAGGCGGTACTGTCGTGACACTTCGCGGCTCTGGGCTGTTCAACCATGGAGGTCAGGACCGCAGAGGCCTTGTGCTGCAAGGCATGTACTGCCGCTTTGACCCACCCGCGGCCAACGAGAGCTCGATTGCCGCCGCTCGATCTCACTTGGCGGCACTAGCTGAGGCTCACGCAAGGCTCGAGCTGCTCAAATTAGAGGCATTTGAGATGCGTGCGAGCATGGCAGCCAGCATCGAGCCAGGGCCGTCGCTCTTCTCGCTGGACCGAGCTGCGCGCATCGAAGGCGAGTTGGCCTCAGCAAGGCAAACGGCAATCGTTGCCCAGGCTGATGTTGACGCGTTGCAGCTCTACGGGTTCGATACATCGAGCGGACGTATGCGAGTGGCAACGTCGCTGGTGCCTGCTCACGTTGTGCCTAACTCGAATGGCACCATGGTAACATGCACTTCCCCAGAATTGCCAGACCAGCTTTCACACTCCTTGCAACAGGCGAGCATCTATCTCACCACCAATGCGGATGCCTCCGCCCTGTCCGAGACGTCAGTATCCTTCTTCTACTACCCGGAGCGCAGTGTGCGGCTTCGCGCAATGACTCCAACGGGAGGGCCAACGGACGGAAACACAACCGTGCTGGTGCATGCCATCATGCCTCGTAACATGCCTCTACTCGCCGATAGTGATGGACAAGAGGGCTGGGAGGGAGATTTGACGCCGGTGAGCTGCCGCTTTGCTAGCGTCATTGTGCCCGGGGTCCACGTTGTGACGGAAGAGGAGCCTGGGACTACCCCCAGTGGCCGGTCCAGAGCGTTGAGCGTGCGATGCGTCTCGCCGGCCGTTCCAGGTTTGGCTGCGCTCCAAAATGCTTCTACTGAAGCAGGTGTCACGATACTGCTCAACGGACAGGATGCTGCAACCGGGCCGAAGCTGCGTTGGCTCTACTACCCTGCACATCGCGTGCTCATCACGGCCCTTGCACCACGGGGCGGGCCGAGCGCCGGCGGCACTTTGGTTCGAGTCTTTGGATCCCTCTTTCGCAACGCTGGGGGTGTTCAATGCCGGTTCGGTGGCGAGGCGGGCACAACCGTGCCGGCCACCTGGCGTGCACTGGACGAAGTTGAGTGCGTGTCGCCACCTTTGGCACGCAGCGTCTCTGGCGTCGATACGTTCGACACTGCAACTGGGCCATGGTCACCGCACGCGGTCTGTATCACACTCAACGGCGATCTAGTTGCATGCAGCGGTGCCGCTGCCACAGAGGAACACGTAGCTCGCTTTTGGCATTTCGATGCAACTTTGGCTGGTAACGTGACGTCCATCTACCCAAGCGCAGGGCCCGCTGCCGGTGGAACCGAGATCACAATCACGGGCAGCCACTTCCGTGACCTTGGCAGCGGGCGAGCGGACGGACCTCAGTGTGTGTTTGGCGAGCCAGCAATAACAGGGATTCGCACAAGTCTCACTCCGGCAGTGCCATTGTTGGTCGAAAGAAATTCGACTTCCCGGCGCGAAGAGCCGCCAGCTGTGGCGCAATTCATATGCCTCAGCCCGCCACGAAGTGCCGTTGTGGTCTCCACCTTGGTCGAGTCGGAATATACGCAGGAGGCGCTTCCAGTGAGCGTTGCAGTGCGGCTGACCATGAATGCAGATCCTACTGCTGCCTCATCAACGGCGGCCCGTTTTGCGTACTTCGATGTGTAGCGGCTCCTGTAACGGCTACACCATGGTCGCGCGTTGGAGCATGGAGGGGGCGTCTCGAGCGTCCGAGAACGAAATGATTGTGGAGATGTGGACGCGAAAAGACTGAGTATCGAATCGAACGGTATGGTGCTACATTTCGGTGAAGTGAATCGTTTAGGTCCCATTTAATTAGCCGTCAGCTCTATAGGTCGTAAGCTCTACATAGCTGTAAACACTAAACGGGTAAACTGTATATTTAAGGGAATCAGCCTGGGCGGCTCACGCATCAGCCGTCACGCGCCACGGCGGTCGGCGCGATACAAGAGCGGGGGCATAGGGGGCAGAGAGGGGCTGCCAATGCAAAGGGTGCGCTCTAGGGTGTGGCTCACGGCTCACGCGTCATGCGGCTACAAGAGCGTCCCCGCATCTAGAATCCCTTATATCGTAGAACTTGCAGGGCGGCGGTGGCGGCGGTGCTAAAGGGGGTATCGGTGGCTGTGGCGGCGGCGGCGGCAGCGGCGGTGGCGGAGGCGGCAGGGGCAGGACGATCCATGGTCGTGGCAAGTGCGGCGGCCACCGAGGTGGAAGCGAGGGTGGCGCCGGCGGCCGCTCCGGTGGCGTTGTCGGCGGTGGCGACGATGGTGGCGACGATGGCGGCGACGGTGGCGGCGGCATCGGCGGCGGTGGCCGCGGCAACGGCGGCGGCGGCGGCGAGGGCTCCGGCAGAAGTGGAGACGGTGGCACAGGCGGCGGGAAGGCTGTGACAACGATGATCGAGTGAACGGTCGTTGTGTACGAGGTGGTTGTGAGAAGGGTACTCGCGAGCACCGTGGAGGCCAGCCTCGGCGCGAGCCAGTTGGACACTGCCCGCGCGTCTGCGGCCGAGCGGACTCGAATGGTGAAGGTGAGCTGGACGGAGCCGCTGCCGATCTTGAGCAAGCGCAGGCGAGCCAGCGGCTCGACAGCCAAATCCACGGTGCCGAGTGGAACGTTGGCCGCGGCGGCGACGACAGAGCGCAACTCCACGCGGACAGTCGGCGTGAAGTCGGCAGAGCTTCCCGCCGCAACGACGGACAGCGTGATGGCCGCGACAGCTGGTGGCACCGGCGGCGGCGAAGGTGGCGATGGTGGCCGCGCAGGTGGTGGCGAATACATTAAGCACGAGCCGTCGTCAAGTGTTGCGAGCGAGTTGTAGTTGACCGCCGCGGGTGCGGTGCACCCAGGCTTATCGAAGATACACGCCGCGGTCTGCAACTGATCCGACGTGAATTGGGTCATCTTGAGCGAGATTGCCTGCTCGCTCGAGACCGTTGCGTCCAGCGCGTAGTTCCGTGCCATGCTCACCATGCAGCCGACCACGTGGAATGTGCACGAGCCATCGCTCGCGGTGGCCAAAGTATTGTAATTGGACGCGATCGGATTGGTGCACCCGAGCACAGGGTAGGTACATAGCCCACTGGGCACATTGGACGTGCTGTCGTAGTTGTATGCCGCCGGGTCCAAGCATCCAAGGAAGGCGTGCACGCAGTCGCCCTCGCGTTGGATGGTCGCGCTTGCTCGGTAGTTGATCGCCGTCGGCGCAAGGCAGCCGTAGATCGTCGGCGGTGCGCACATAGACTGGTTGTGCAGATTGGCTGCCGCGAAGTAGTACTGGTTGGTCGACTCTGTACAGCCATAGATGGGAAACGAGCAGGCCGCATTGGCGTGGACCACGCCCGCGCTATTGTAGTTGAGAGCTCCAGGGTCCAAGCAGCTCGCGTTACCCGACGCCTGCTGCTGCCGACGCCCGGCAGCGCACATGCTGCCGACGTGGAAGGCGGCGTTAGCATCGTAGTTGGGCGATGCCGAGTCGGCGCAGCCCGGAAAGCGGCAGCAGCCGCAATCGACATTGTACCCGACGTTTGCGTAATTAGACGCGCTCGGGTTCGTGCAGCCCGTAAAGACCGCTACACACGATCCGTCGTTGGTGGTGGCCCGCGGGTTGAAGTTGAGCGCCAGACCGTCGGTGCAGCCCAGGTACGTGCACTGGCCAGCCACGTGCACATTAGCGCCTGGGTGGTAGCTGGTGGATTCAGAGTCCATGCAGCCGGGCACTGGATACGTGCACGGCGCGTTAGACGTGGCCGACGGGTTGAAGTTGCGTGCGTTATGGTCGAGGCAGCCGGCATATTGGCAGGTGCCGTCGTCGATGGTCGCCGCCACGCGATAGTTTTCGGCGGTGGAGTCGGCACAGCCAAGAATGACGGGGGGGCACGAGCCGTCGTCGTGCGTGGCCGCGGGCTCATATCGATACGTGCGTGAGTCTGTGCAGCCGCCAATGCCCACGCAGGTGCCGTCGTCCACAACGGCGAACGCGCGGTAGTTGAGTGCGCGGGAGTTGGTGCAACCGCCCGGTGGGGAGCGGGGTGGCGGCGGCGACGGCGCCGGAGGCCGTGGCGGAGAGGGCGGCGGAGGTGGCACAGGGGGTGGCGGCGAGGGCCGAGGTGGCTGTGGTGGCGGATTGGGCGGCGGTGGCGGCGCCTGTGGCAGATTGGCTGGAATTCGTGGTGGATATGTCGGCGGTGGTGGATTGGGCGGTGGTGGCGGGCTCGGGCTCGGAGGAGGTGGCAAAGATGGCGGCGTCGTCGGGAGCGGCGGCCGCGACGGTGGAAGTGAGGGTGGCGCCGGTGGCGGTGTCGACGGTGGCGGTGCTGGCGACGGCGGCGGCGGCGGCGGCGATGGCGACGGCGGTTGCGGCGGCGGCGGTGGGGGCGTCGGCGGATGAGCTGGCGTCGGACTTGGCGGTGGGTGCGGCGATGGAGGCGGTGGCCGTTGCGGCGGTGGCGACGGAGGAGGCAGATTTGGCGGTGGTGGCGACGGACGAGGCATCCTGGGCGGTGGTGGCGACTGAGGCGGCAACCTCGGCGTTGGCGGCGAGGGAGATGGAGGACGCGGTGGGGGCGGCCATGGAAGCGGTGGTCGTGGCGGCGGTAGCAACGGAGGTGGCGGCCTCGGCGGCGGCGGTTTCGGAGGGGGGGGCGAGGGCTCTGGCGGACTTGGGCTCGGCGGCGGGGGCGGAGGCGGCAACGGCTCCGGCGAGGGTGGCAGCCTCGGCGGCGGCGGCGACGGAGATGGCAGCCTCGGCGGGGGTGGCGACGGTTGTGGCGAACGCGGTAGTGGCGGTGATGGAGGCGGCGATTGGGGCGGCGGTGACAACGGAGGAGGTGGCGGCGGCGCATAATGCAAGAGTGCCAATGATCGAGCTGCAACCATGACCACAATGAGCAGTATCGCAATCCCGAGCCCCAGAGCGGCAGCCAATCGAGGGCACTCTGCAGCTCTGCTGAATAGCGCTTGGCAACAAACTTGCGCCGACTGCTGTACAGACTGCCACCATTCTCTGCGTGTTCTGTGGAAATAGCGCATGGCAACGCGCATCCGCAAAAAACTGGCGTCAGAGGCATCTCCGCATGCCACGCATGCGTTGTCCCATTGCCGCCGCAGATCCTGCAGGCGACGGACTTGCTGATAGGTACGTGGAGTCACGGACGCGTCCTTGGCAAGTTGTGCATAGATGGCAAGAACGTGGTCATACTCCATGGTGATCTCAGATTCACCGTTTTCATGGCTTCGGATACCCCATTTGATCAGTGCCTCTGTGGCCTCATCGTCCGTCTTGTTGACAAAGTTGACTGAGGTCGTACGCGGCGACGGCAGCCTCGATGGCTCAGGTGGGGCAAATGGATGAGAGCTGTCCTGCATCAACCCAGCGAGGCCACAGGCGAGGGGACCCGCGCGTTTGAAGCGAAAGATTTGGAGGCTTCCGTACCATGGTATGATCGCGAAAGTTGGAAAGTAGTTGTGCATGCATTCGATTCAAGCAACCGGTAAAAAGCAACCGGGTAAGTGCTCCTCTTTGACAATAGCCGGGAGCTACCACGTACTGTAAACTCAAACTGGAAGGCGAACGCATCTAATTGAGCTCATTACTCAACAACTCGTGCGTCGTGCGGGTGGAGACACTAATTCAACTCCATTAACCTAAAGCACTACTGTACCAGGCTTACTACATGGCTTGGAATGGTCTGGCGGCTGCCAGCCAGCCTGTCGGTGCCTGCAGCATTATGGTGCCTGTACAGCCGAAGCCCGGCGTCACTCCGTTGGCTCGAATCAATGATGTCCCGCAACCAAAAATGTCTGCCTGCGCTCATGTCACGGCAACCAAAGATGTCTGTCTGGTGCGCTAAGGTTACTCCCGCCTCGCCACGTGCTCATTTGCCTTTCTTGACCTTACGATTCGAGGGTGGCCTCTCTTTCACAGCCCTGCCAGCGCCGACGAGCTCCTGCTCCTCCTCAGGAAAGGGCCTTGAGAGGTCCGCGATGATGTCCGCGATGCCGATGGCGGTGGCGGCGACGGCGGCATCAGGTTTCACCTTCTTTCCCTTCTTTTTACGATTAGAAGGCGCGCGCTCCTTAGTTCCGTGCCCGCTTCCCAGGAGCTCGTTCTCCACCGCCGAATCGTCGGCTGGAAGCAAGGATCGCCGCGGCGTAGTAGCAGCCGGCGAACTAGTAGCCGAAGAAGGGGGCGAACCCGCCGTCGAAGGGAGCCTGGTCGAAAGAGGTGTCTGCCCTGTTGGTGCTTCGACGATCTCATTGATGTGCCCCAATCGCATGCGAGCGTGCCGCGGCGGCCGCTCCTTGATCACCGCTGGCGTGCCAGCGTGTGCATCCTCCGCCGCTTCAGTATCGGCGGCAAGCTTTGCATTGCGTGCTTTCTCCTCTTCAGTTTTGGGTGGCGGTAGTGTGGGCAGGTGCGAGAGGTGAGGTGGCAATCGGATACCGTACTTGATGGCGAGGAGCGCCATCTCGCGGTCAGATTTGGCCGTGAGCATTTCACCCGAAGGGATTTTGGACTGGAGCAGCAGCAGCATCAGGTCAGCACCCGCTCGGCTCACTGAAGGCCCCGATATTGGCATTGGGGTAGGTCGGTTCTTGAGACCGGAAGGCCCCATACCACCGAAGCCTTCCACGAAGTTCAAATGGCCAGACAAATACATTTGTTTGAGGAATGGGGCTGCAGCGGCGAGGTGGCTACTATCGACGGTAGCCCTGAATTTTCGCTTGCTTTTTCACGAGTCCATCCAGAAGGACAAGTCAAGTCAAGTCAAGTCAAGTCAACTCTCACGCTGCCTAATTTATGCACAGCCCTACTAGTTTGCTCGTTCGTCGTTTCTGGGTTTTGGATTTGTTGAGCCCTCCTTCTATCCGCCTCTGTCACCTATCTGTCCTCTGTCACCTCTGTCCTCGTACTTCAGAGGCCGCTGCGCGACATGACTTGGGATGGGCAATACGGCGTCGTCTACACGGTATGCACACGAAAATAGCGTCTTCTTAACTGGATATCCATGCTTGACTCCTTGACTCCCCTTGACATGACTTGACTTGACCGCTGACTTGACGAAAATCGCGTTGGCGGGCAGCGCGGCTTTCCGACGATCGCGCGCGGCGCGGGCATCATGGCGGACAATATGGATGTGGATACCTATCAGCTCTCGGCCACGCTTCCACGGCACGAGGAGAAGGAGAATGACGTGCGCTCTGTGGACAGCCTTGACGACGGAGCGATCGTCACGGGCTCGCGCGACCGCACCGTGCGAATCTGGCGGCCAGTGAGCACAGATGAGGGCGTCACCTACACTTGCAACACCACGCTCATCGGCCACACCCACTACGTGCAGCGCGTTTGCGTTCTCCCTCATGGCGGCATCGCCTCATGCTCGAACGATAAGCACGTCATCGAGTGGGACGTGGAGAGCGCGGCGCCGCTGCGTGTGCTCGAGGGCCACACGGACGTTGTCTCGTGTGTCGCCGTCTCCGTCGCAACTGGCATGATCTACTCGGCGTCGTGGGACAAAACGGCGCGCGTGTGGAAGGACGGTGCGTGCGTGCGCGTGCTCAAGGGGCACGAATCGGCGCTCTGGGCGGTCATGCCGCTCGACGAGCTCGACGGGCAGACGCTCACCGCCAGCGGCGACAAGACGATCAAGCTCTGGACGGGCGACACATGCTCGCACACGTACACGGGCCACACGGACGTCGTGCGCGCCCTCTGCTGGGTCTCGGGAATGGGCTTCCTCTCGGCAGCCAACGATGGCACGGTGCGCCTCTGGGAGCTGGGAGGCGGCTGCCTGAGTGTCTTTCAGGCCAGCGAGTCCTTCGTGTACGCCATCTCGGTGCTCCCGAGCGGCGAGTACCTCACGTGCTCCGAGGACCGCAACGTGCGCCTCTGGTCGAGCGCCGGCGACCTCGTCCAGTCGATCCCGCACCCATCGACCGTGTGGGCGCTCAAGGCGCTTGCCAACGGCGACATCGTCGCGGGATGCGCCGACGGCAACGGTTACGTGTGGACGCGTGACGCGTCGCGCGCCGCGCAGCCCGCGATCGCCGCTGCCTTCAAGGCGGAGGTGGCCGCCTTCGAAGTGTCGGCCGAGCAGGTCAAGGAGGGCATGCTCGGCGACCTCGACACCACCAATCTGCCTGGGTCGGATGCGCTCGCCCAGCCCGGCCAGCGCGAGGGGCAGACGAAGATCATCAAGGATGAGGGTGCGCGGATGGCACTGATGAGCCATGATTGCCTCTGGACGACCTCTGATGGCCATTGATGGCCTCCCTCATTAGGTACGGGCACGCCGTTCCTTTACCAGTGGAGCGTCGCCTCGGGCTCATGGGAGAAGGTGGGTGAGGTGACCAACGCCAAAGGCGACTCGTCGAGCACCATGTTTGGCAAGAAGGTCTTCGAGGGCAAGGAGTACGACTACGTCTTCGACATCGACCTCAACGGCTCTGCCCTTCAGCTGCCCTTCAACCGCGGGGACGACCCTTGGATGGCCGCGCAGCAGTGGATCTGGAAGCATGGCTTCGAGCAGGGCTTCCTCGACGCCATCGCCAACCACATCATCACGAACGCGCCAGACAACGTGCCACAGCTCAACACGGGCAACGTCGATCCCCTGACCTCGACCGGCGCCTACCGGCCGCGCCCGGCCCCTTCGGCGGGCGGCAGCAGCGCTGGGAACGTCGATCCTTTCACCTCGGCCGGCGCCTACCGGCCCGGCGGCGGCGGCGGCGGCGGCGGCGGCGGCGGCGGCGCTGGCGACATCTCGGCGGCGCGCTACCGGCCGGGCAACGCAGGCGCGGCGCCCGTGGTGCCCTCGGCGCCAATGCTCACGTTCGACGTGTGCAAGCACGACGGCGTCCTCGCGAAGCTCATGCAGTTCAACGGCGAGATGCACGCGGCGGGCGAGGCGACGCCCCTGGACGAGTCGCAAGCGGCCGCGCTCGCCAAGCTCGTCGGCACGCTCAAGCAGCCCAACAGGTTCCACGCGACGAGCGTCTCGGCCGCGGAGCTCGCGCTCTTCACCTCGAGTGGCGGGCTGCTGAGCTGGCCATTGCCGCGACTCTTCCCGTGCGTTGACCTCTTTCGGTTACTGGTACTCCATCCGAGCGCGGCGCAGCATCTCTCCGCCGCGGCGCCGCCGCTCGTGCCGCGGCTGCTCCGCCTGCTCGCCGTCGCGCAGACTGCGGCCGCCGCTGACGACAAGCCTGCGGCCGCGGCGGTGCTCATGCTGCTGCGCACCTGCGCCAACCTCGTGTCGCGCTACGAGCTGCGCCCGATGGTGGCCTCGTCCGCCTCGAGCCTCGTCGACGTGCTCTCGGCGCCCATTGAGAGCGGCCCGACGCAGCCGCGGCTCGCGGCGGTCTCGATCCTCTTCAACGTGTGCATGCTGCTGAGTGCCAAGGATCTTGCGCCCGAAACGGCGCTCCAGATGGACGGCGTGGCGCTTCAGGCCCTCTCGCTGCTCCAGCTGGCGCTCTCCGTGCCCGCGCTGCTCGAGCCCACCGAGGAGGAGAGTCTCTTCCGGCTGCTCGCGACGCTCAACGCGCTGCTTGAGGTCGAGGGGATGCTCGTCACTGCTAAGGAGCTCGAGCTGCACGTGACGCTCGGTGCACTCGCCCTGTCCGCGGCCGCCCCGCCCAAGACGGTCGCGTGCAAGGAGGCTGCCCTCAAGCTCCTGACCAAGTGAGGGAGAGGGCTGGGGGTGGGTGGGCAACTGGGGCTCGGGACTGGCGCGGCACGGCACGGCACGCCCGAGAAGGCGGCATCTCAGTGAGAGCGGTGCACAGTCACGCTCGGTGGGAACTGGGATACATGCTGCCCACCGAGGAGCATCGACGAGGAGCAGCGCGTGAGAGCAAGAACTGTGTCTCTGTGAATCGGCGCGAGGAGAGGAGATGTACTTTGCCGATCCGACGACCTGTGAGTGTGAGTTCGAAAAAACGCGCCGTTTTGGGCGCCAATCCCGCAGCAACCGCTGGTTGGCGAACCTGCGGCTGTGGACTGTCGGTTTGTCCATGCTGCGCGGAGACTTCCAGAACTTTGGCGCGGAGCAGCGTGCACGCGCCGAGGCTCAGAAGCGTGAGAACGAGCACCATCTGCGCGAGCTTCGTGAGCAAATAGAGGCTCAGCGCCAGCGCAAGCGCCGCGAACGCTTCGAGCCAGCAACTGTCGACCCCGGGGATGTCAATCGTGGCAACCGTTACCTCGAACCCGTGCTGCCGCGCGACCCCGCGGCCGAGCGGCCGGCCAACATGGCCGGTGGTCCCTCGCAGCCGCCGCCGCCGAGGCTACCACTTCAGCAGCAGCAGCAACCGCAGCAGCAACCGCAGCAGCAACCGCAGCAGCAACCGCAGCCAGGCAACCGGCTGCCTTCGGTCTTCAATGCGCCACGCCAGCCGCCGCAGCAGGCGGCAGCGCCGCCACCACCGCCGCAGGCACCACCCTTTGTGCCCTTGCCGTTGGCCGGTAAGCCCACAGGGCAGCCAGCGCTGGCTCAGCTGCCACAGATCCCGCAGTTCGCTCCACTGCTGGCACCTCCGCAGCCGCCGCCGCCTCGGCCGCCGCCGCCGCCGCTCCCGCCCGGCTTGCCGAGCGTACCGCAGCGGCTGCCGCCGCCGGCGCCGCCAGGCGCGCCCGCCCTGCCAGCGCGCGCTGGCGTCGGCCCGCCCGCTTTCCCGGTGCAGTACGCGGGGCCGTACGCAGCGCCTGGCGACCTGCGCGTAGGCGGCGTCGGCGGGAGGCCTCAGCCGCCGCCCGCCCAGTACGGGTTCGAGCCGGAGGGCGGCGAGGAGCCGCTGCTCGATGAGGCCGACCCGGCGGGCGAGGCGGTGGTGGGGGCTGCGTGGGTGCAGGAGCGCATGGGCGCGCTCGAGAAGCAGATGCGCGCGCTCGCGGCACGAGCCGAGTCGGCCGAATTGACGAACCGCGATCTCGTCTACGAGACGCAGTCACTGCGCGCGAAGCTCGACGCGCAGATGCGCCTGGCCGACGAGAAGCTGAATCAGGAGATCCGCGAGCGCGCGGAGCTGCAGCTGTCCGTGCGCGTGGCCGAGAGAGAGCAGACGTATGAGAAGTCGACGGTGCAGGCGCTCTCGTCACAGCTCGTCTCCCTCCAGCTCGAGCTGGCTGAGTGCCGCCAGCAGCAGCAGCAGCTCGCGAGCGCGGTCGAGCTTGCGGCGACCGCGGACGCGGCGGCGGCACGACTCAAGCTCGAGCTGGAGGCCGAGAGGGAGGAGGCCGCACTGGAGCGCAATCGACTGGCGGAGCGCGGCGGCCGACTCGAGGACCTTGTAGGCCGCGTGCGCTCCGAACTGCTCGCGAACGCAGAGCAGGTGGGGCACGAGCTGCGGCTGCGCATGCAAGCGATCCAGAACATCGACGAGCGCGAGGCGTTGGACGCGCGCGCGGCGGTGGATGCGTCGCGCGAGCTCGCCGAGCGCTTGGCGGACTTGTCCGAGGAGCTCAAGGGGGCGGAGGGCGAGCTGCAGCATGAGAAGGAGGAGCGACTGCAGAGCGACCAAGCGGCGGCGCAGGCACGCGACGAGCTCCAGAGCGCGCTCGAGGCGCAGCAGCAGGCGGCGGCGCAGCAGGCGCAGCAGGAGATTGACAAGCTCAGGCACGAGCTCGGGGTGCGCGAGCACGCCGAGAGGGCGCTCAAGGCGATGCTCGCCGCAGCGCACGCTCAGCAGGGAGCCTTGGAGGACAAGGGGGACAACACGCAGGCGCAGAACCAGCTGACCTTCGACGACCTGCGCGCGATGATCGCAGCGGTGGACGTGCGCGTCTCTGAGGAGGTGGGGCAGCGCAAGGCGGCCATCGAGGACGTAAAGAAGCTCGTGGCCGAAGAGGCGGAGGCGCGCGGTGCCGCCGTGCAGAAGGCGCGCGACGCCGCGACCGCCGCGACCGCTGCGACGGAGCAGGTGCTACGCACCGAAATCCGCGCGCGCATGAAGGGCGAGGTGGCGCTCTCGAATAAGCTGCTCGAGCAGAGCGAGGCGGCGGCGACGGCGACGCACCGCGTGCAGCAGGCGCTCGACGAAGAGGTCGCGAGCTCGGCCCGCCAGATCAAGGCGCTAGGCGAGCACATTGCCGAGCACACGGGGCGGTCCGAGGCGGAGCTTGCGACGCACAAGGAGCGGCTCGAGGCGATCACCGGCCGGCAGGCGTCCGCCATCTCGGCGCTGCACAAGGAGCACAATGACCTCGTGAAGGCGACGCGCTCGGCGGTGGCCGCTCTCAAGAAGGCGCTCGATGACGAGATCGCGGCGCTCGAGGCGCGGCGGATCGAGGCGGTCGCGCAGGTGCAGCAGAAGCTCGAGGCGGCGGATGCGGCCAACCTGGAGGCGACCACGCAGCGCGTTGAGCAGACCGAGGCGCTCGCCCTCTCGAAGCTCGAGGACGCACACGAGGCGCTCGCCCGGGAGAGGCTCGAACGCACGAATTCGGAAGAAGCGCTCATTGCCTCCTTTGAAGCTCGCTACGTGGCGCAGGCGGCGATGACCGCTGCCGTCGAGAAAGCGATCGACGAGCGACTCGTGGTGCACGACACGCGCCTTGACGCGACAGATAAGGCGCTCCAGCACACGACAGACGCGCTGCAGGCAGAGGTGGATGCGCGTGCGCAGGCCGATCAGAAGATGCAGTTCGAGCTGCAGGTGCAGATCGATAATCTCGTCGAGGAGCTCTCGACGACCAACGGCCAACTCGAGGCGCAGGCGGAGGTGCAGATGACCGAACGCGCCGAGCGTGTTGAGGCCGTGCGCCATGCCAATGAGCTCGCGGCGGCGCAGCTGGCCGAAGTGGCCGCCGAGCTGAGTGCGACTGCGAGCGCCGTGCGCGACGAGATTGCTCGCTCGGCCGAGGCCGCTGCGGCCGCACTCAGCCATGTGCAGTACAAGACGCAGCGCAACCTGCAGGCGCTGCAGGAGGGGCTGCAGCAGGGGCTGCAAGACGCCGATGCGCAGCTGCAGCAGCTCGAGCAGCACTGCGCGCACCAGCTACAGCACGGGCTCGACGCGCTCGGCGCCAACCTCGAGCACCTTCTCGAAAACGGAATCGCACTCGAGTCGATGGCGCGCTCGGACGCGGACCATCGACACGCGGCCGACGTGGCGCGCCAGTTCGATGCGCTCGAGACGACGGTGCACGTACATCGTGAGGAGGCGGCCGCGGCGGCCGAGGCGGCGGTCAGGGCGGCGGAGGTGCGCGCATGCGTCGCGGACCTCGTTGCGATGGTTGAGGCCGACGAGGCGCGCGCGAGCCGCGACGGCATGGCCTCGGCGCTCGAGGTGGAGGTGCGACGCGCGAGTGCCTTCGAGGCCTCACTCTCCGCGCGGCTGACGCAGCTCGACTTTAAGCACGAGGAGCGTGGTGATGCGACGAACGCGCGGCTGCAGGCGCTCGAGAAGGTCGAGTCCGAGGGGATCGGCCAGGTGCGAAGCGACCTCGAGCAGACGCGGCACGAGCTGGTGCTCACGACGGCGCGCCAGACGAAGCGGCTCGACGAGGAGCGCAGCGCGCGCATCCAGGCCGTCGAGGAGGCCGAGATTCTCGCGCGGGAGATCGAGGCGGCGCAGCAGCAGGCCGAGGTGCACTCCGTGATGGAGGACATGCTGCTGCGCCTTGAGCAGCGGCTGGGCGCCGAGAGTGAGCGCAGGGCGCACAACGCGCTCGTGGATACCGTCGAGACGCTCCACGTGGCGACGAGCAAGCGCATCAAGGACGTGCAGGCGGAGGCGGGTGCGGAGGCGGCGACGCTGCGCCTCGTGACGGCGACGGCCGAGGCGGCGCTTGGGAAGCGGATAGATTTGGAGGTGCATGAGGCGCGTGAGGAGGCGGCCGCTTTCTGTGATGCCCTGCGGCAGGAGGGCGAGGAGAGGCGCATGGCGGGGGAGAAGGCGCTGCGAGCGGAATTGGCCCATTCGGTCGCGAAGCTCGACGCGCAGATCGAGGACACGGTCTCCGCGACGCTGCGGGCAGCCGAGGAGAAGGAGGTGGTCGAGGAGACAGTCCAGCGCCTGATCGAGGCCCTCGAAGAGCGCGAGCAGTACGAGGCCGAGCGCGCGCGCCAGAAGCAGCTCGTCGCACTCGAGAAGGAGATGAACGAGCGGCGTGCGGCGGCGGCCGCCGAGGCCGAGGCGGAGCGCGCCGCGCAGAGCTCGCGTGCCACCGAGATCGAGAACCAGGTGGTGCGCCTCTCGACGCGCCTCGAGAAGGTCGAGGCAGAGGCCACGGCCAAGTACGAGCAGGCCGCCGACTTCGTCACCACCGCCGGCGAGACGATCGAGAAGAAGTGTGCTGCGCAGATGGAGGCGATGCAGGCGACGGTCGACGGCAGCAAGGTAGAGGCGGATCAGAAGCTTGCGCTCTCGGCCGAGCGCATGAAGGAGCTCGAGGCGGCGGCCAAGCAGGCAGAGGCGAGCGTCGAGGCGCTCAAGCTCGGCCTCGGGCTCGCCGGGCTGGGCGGCGAGGGCGAGGGCAGCCGCACGGTCCGCTCGTCCGAGCTCGAGGGGCTTCGGGAGCAGCTCAAGGTCGACGTCGCCAAGGTCAGCGCGCAGCTCGAGGCGGCCATCGCCAAGTTCGAGTTGCAGAGCGAGGGGCTCAGGATTGTGGCGGAGGAGGCGCGCGCACTCAAGCTCGAGCGCGTCGAGAAGGAAAAGGAGGACGCGGAGAAGGCGGCGGCGCGCGAGAAAGAGCTGCGCCTGGAGGCCGCGACCAAGGCCGCGAAGTCGGCCGAGGACGCGGCCGAGAGCCTCGCGCAGAAGGAGGTGGCAGAGCAGAAGGCGAAGAAAGCCGACGAGGAGCGACTGCGCGCCCAGGCGGCGGCGAAGCAGGCGCAGCAGGCAGAGGCCAAGGCCAAGGCGGAGGCGGCTGCTGCCAAGGACGGCCAGGCCCAGGGCCAGGGCAGCGCGCCCGCCCCGCCGAGCATGGAGGGCCCAGGCAGCGAGCCTCAGCCAGAGCCAGCAGCTGATGGCACGTGACCGCCGTGAGAGCAGGGGGTGCCTTTGCACACATGCAGTCAAACATGGAGAAAGGTTGGTCGTGATGTGAGATGTGTCCGCTGTTGTGTGAGACCACGTTCATCATTCTCGCCACCACGTTTCGCTTAGTGAATAGTGCGGCCAAACATGACTCGTGAGGTGTGCGCAAGAGCCCTCGCGATGGGATTGTACCGATAGTACAACGTTTTCCAAGCGCCATCATGATCATCGATCATGCGGCCTTTCACGGGCGTCGTTCACGGCCGATCGGACGGGACTCGGGAGTCCCGGACGACGCGCGAAACGTCCGAGGAAGCGAAATAGAATCGGGATCGATGAAACGTGCGATACGCGCAGTTGCGACCTGACCACGCGAACGTCGCGCGACTTGTATGTAGTTGTTTGAAAGTTCAAAGTAGTTGTTGTACACTCACTACCCTACGTAGAAGACTTGACCGCGATCTCCCGTAACAAACACACAACGTCCGGTCACAACACTCCAAAAAGACGCATCTCTATGCCCACTCAGCAACGCCGCACGCTCCAGCCCATTTGCACGACACAAGCGTGGCAGCTATACTTGATACAGTGGTCCATCCGATCTCCTCATACTGTAGCACTGGGAGCACATGCCGCCAGTGTCGGCACTGCCGAAGAAGCCGCAGCCCGCGGTGCACGGCGCAGGCGGAGGGGGAGAGGCTCCTAGCGCATGCCAGCGGATGCTCCGCACCTGCTTCGGGTCGTACACGACGTACTCCTGGCCTCTCGAAACGGGCCGGGCGATGCATACGGAGTCAAATCCCAAGGACTGGAGCTTCTGCAGCGTCATGTTGGGGTCCCCGGCGGCCTCAAGGGTGTGGATCCGACCGAGGGCAACCATCGCCTCCAGGATCACACCGTGCCTGTGCGCCTTGTGGCCTGTGAGCTCAGGAGTCGTGGCAAAGTAGATCCCTCCTCCAGCCACCCCACCATTTCCTGGCTTCATCTGCTGCGTTTGAAGGATGTTTTGGGCGGAAGCAGCATCGGTTTGGTGGTAGAGCTTAGTGCCTCCTGAGAAGAGCTTCGTGCCTCCTGAGACGAACGTCGCCAGACGGCGACGAAGGAAAGACGTCGCCCTTGCCCTCGCCTTTTTGTACCGTGGAAAGACGAGAGCGAGGGCAAGGGCGAGGGCGAGGACGATGATAATGACGGCGAGGACGATGATAATGACGATCATTGAATTGCCGCTCGTCTCGACTGCCAATCCAACTGCCCACGGTGACATGGGCGGCGATGGCGGCGATGGCGGCGGCGGCGAGGGCGGCGGCCGCGAGGGCGGCGATGGTGGCGATGGTGGCGGTGGGGAGGGCGATGGCGGCGGTGGGGAGGGTGGCGGCGGCGAGGGCGGCGGTGGCGAGGGCGGCGGCAGCGAGGGCGGCGGCGGCGGGAGTAGTGGCGGTGGGGGTGTTGGCGGCCGCGATGGTGGCTCGGATGGTACTGGCGGTAGGGGGGGCGGGGCCGAGGGCGGCGGCAAGGGCGGTTTCATAACCATAAGCACAATCCACACAGTGAGGCAGATCAGGAAGGGCACGAGCAGGCAGCAACACCAACAGCAGACAATCCGCCGCCCCTCAGAGGAGCGCGGACACCCGCCAATCGTTGGAATACAGGTTAACATGCAGGATAACATGCAGGATAGCATGACGATCCACGCTACCGCGAAGAACGTCTTTGGTGTCGAGGGGCCACTGAACCAGTTGGGTAATGGCGACGGCGGCGGCGGCGGGCGCGGCGGCGGCGGGCTCTGGAGACGAGGGCCACAATCGTTGCAGTCGGTGCCCAAGCTGCAGAAGTTGTACATATTTCCGGGGCCGCCGTCGTCGCAGTCACCGTCATACTTGGAAACGCACGTGTCTGTGCATTGTCCCACCGTGCCGCTCAGCTGGAGGAGGAGCAGAACAAATGTGAGCATCGAGTGGCGGGGCAAACCGACTCGAATCGCACACAACAGCTTGCGCGCGAGGCCCTTGGCCGGCGTGGCCGGAATGGTAGTAGGAGCGAGAGCGGTCATCATTTGTTGATTCGTATCTGTGCGAGGGGCGGGCACGCGTGAGCGCAGTCGGCGAGGGCGCGCGCGAGCAGTGTGCGCTCGGGGTACAAAAGGGGTGGAGAGGGTGATACGGAGCTAGCACGGCCAACGGGCTAGGAATGTGCTCGAGCCGTGGAGTGCGCGCCTCACATACACGAGTAGAGAGCGAGCGGCCCCTTTCTGCACGCTCGCTTTCCGTGCGCTGTTTTGGGCTTTTAACTGTGAATGTGAAGAGATCACTTTATCCGCTTCAAGAGCTCTAGGAATTCTACTCTTGTGAGTGATCATGAGACATGACGTCAGTGTGATGTGTACATGTATGTTTGTCGAACGGATCGCAGCGCTCATTGTTTATTCACACTTCGTGAACGTTCACACCTCGTACAATTTTCACACCTCGCTTATTCTCTGCTCGCGAAGTGTAGGACGCATACCGCGCTCTCAGACACGGAACATTTTGTATATTCAATCACAACACTACCATCACGCGACGTATTACATTTAATATTCACAGCCTCAAAATTCACAGCCGTCAATTCGAATTCCAGTCGGAAATCCCGTTCACAGTCCTTTCAACAACCGCGAACCGGAGCTCTCACGGGGTCTTCTCAAACCTCAGTGCGTGTCAAACCTCTGTGAGGACCTCTGGGCGTACTGACGTTGTGCCGCACGGCGTGGGAGGAGCGTGCCACGCTCTTGCGCTGGGTCTCGGTCTTCTGCATGATGGCCGCTGCCATCGTATCCTCCCCGTCGCCAATAAGATTCGCGAGCCAGAGCATCTGACGCGGCACCGACTGCGTTTTCTGAAAGCCCTTGGCCACTGCGTCCTGACCGCCCACACCCGCGCCGTTGCCAGCCTCGGGTAGCCGTTCGCGTCTGGAGAGTTCGCGGATCGACCTGGACGATTCCTCTGCACGTCCCGGAGCCGTCGCACTCGTCAGAACCACCGTCTCTCCGGTGAGCTGCCGAGCTGTTGCACCTCCGCCGACTTGGGTCCACGTCACGCGCTTGCTGCGTAAAGGGAGCGCCGGCCTGAGCGCCGCCCCCACCTGCTCTGCCGAGGCGAACTCATCCTCCACCTCGGGCTCATGCTCGGGCTTTGAGGCCGTTTTGGCATCGCGTCCAGCAGACTCGGCGTCGAAGCTGGGCGCCGGCGCCGTCGAGAGGGAGAAGCCAACAGTGGCGCGCCCATCACTTTCATCCTCGTCCATGAGTGATGTCCTGTCAGGTTTCTTGGACCATTCCCACGGCCAAGGTCGCTGTCGGCCACTCCCCTTCTCAATCCCGTCCTGCTCAAGGATCTCCTTCTCCTCCAGCGCTTTGGCGGCATCCTTTGTGCGCCGCTGTTGCTCGCGCATGATCACGACCGTCGAGTCGCCATGCGCCTCGTTGAAGACCGAGATGAGCATCGACATCGCGGTGATGCACAGCAGAACAATGAACAGGAAGATGAATGTGTACGCCATGATCTTCATCTGTGCGTCCATCCCGTGAGCGAGATTGATGAGCTGCGCGCCTGTGAGCGCATTCCCCACCAGCAGCGTCGCGAGCGAGATGAAGCACTGCGTCGCCGACGCGAAGGCGTCGAGGTGCGGCCCGAAGATGATCTGCCCGAGGAAGACGAAAGCCAACATAAAGTGGACGATGAACACCACATAGATGAGCACGCTGATCAGCGTGCGGCCGTACTTATTGTACCGCATCTGCAGAGGCTTTTGGAACTGGAAATAGCGGAAGAACTTGAGCACGAGCAGCGGCAGGATAAAGCTGCTGACCCCGGTGATGTCCTCGTACAACGCTGTGATGGGGTGCATGTCGACGAACGGGATCTCCTGGTCGAACAAGAGCGTGGCGTTGATCTTCTCGCTGACCAGGGCGTCTGAAGGGATCCACACACCCCCGAGGCCCGCGGAGGATTTCAGAGATCTCAACGATGCCTCGCGTAGCGTCACGTTACTCAGCGCCTGGACCTGATCCCATACGTCAGTGACTTCGGCGAGCTTGCCGATGCTCTCAAGGGCAGTGCGGCGGTGCTGCAGCTGCTCCGTCATCAACGCGTGTGTGACGGCGGCATACCGGAGCCGCAACACGAATAATGTGAACAGGAGCACCAGACACAAGGTGTCGAGCACATATGGCCCGTTCAAGAACTTGATGAACGCGGCAAGCATCGTCAAAGGTTCGTCCTGCGTCGCCTCGTGTCCGCCGGCCTCCTGCGTTTTTACTTTGGAGGCAGAGCGGCTCTTCATGACCATCTTGACCTGGCGGCGCACTAGCAGCAGGCCGTAACAGAACGCTGCGAAGTACGTGAAAGCGGTCCACGAGCCGATGCTCGAGAGCGGAAGGAACTCGCCCGACCACAGGCTGTCGAGATCGGTGGTTGACTGGATGTCGTGCGACTCAACGCAGGCGATACCCATCTTAAGATCTGACTTGACCGTGCCACCGCCAGACTGCACGAAGGAGATGTCTGCAGCGATCAGGCAACCGATCTGCGGGTTCACGACCTGCATCCGGATCGCCATGACATACGTGTGATCGTCGATCCATTCGTAGTTGAGGAGTTCTTCGATCGTCGCGCGGTAGTCACGCGCCGCATACACGTCGCGGATGTAACCGGACGGGCCAAAGCACCCGCCGCCGCCTGGAGTTGTATCGAGACGCGGGCCGAGGCAGACTGGAGAAGAATAAGGTTTGAACACGGCCCCAGCCGCCGCTCTCACCGCCGCTGCCGTAGATTCAGCCGCTGCTGCCGCCGCCTCTGCTGCCGCCGCCGTCATCTGAAGTACGAGTGCCAGCCGGAGTGCTACCGTGAATGACGCGTTGGATTGATTGCTGGGTGGGCTGGGAATGGTGGTGTAGCTAAAGCCTGGTACATCGGTGCCGTTCGGGCCAAAGTAGCTGGTCGCGTGGTATGGCTGATAGCACGCGGCGACCGTGCGGGACTGCAGGAAGATCCTCGTCTGGCGGGGTGTGAGGGATGTCGAGTTCAAGTGATGGATGTCCGCATGTGCTCGGGTTATGGATGTCCTGTTGCCCACCCACGCATTGTAATCCTCGGAATTCGCATTGATCCGGTCATTCAGTTCCTGAAAGACTGTCTGGTTCATGGAAGCACCCTGGCGCGCGCCGGTGGTGGCGTATTTCCCGTATCGTTCGCGCAGGATCGAGTTCTCAATCCGAGTCGGGAAGCCGGGTTGGGTGCACGTGAGATCGGGTTGCCAACGCGTCTGGAAGAAGCGCAGCGAGCTGATCAGGACGTTGGTTGCCATGCCCTCACTCCCGATTGAGCCGGGCAAAGAGTCCATGTACAAGATTTCTCGTCCCGCGTAGTCGCACCGAGGCGCAACTGTGGGCACGAAGACGTTCCTCAGCCACCCCTCGAGCTCTTGGAGGGTGTCGATCTTCGTGCGGTCGTTCATCGCATGCAGACGGCCAATGGTATGGAGCTCGACATTCTCGGAATCGGATCGGTAGAGCGACTGTGTGTCGAACCGATCGGTGCATTCGAGGCCGAGCGCCGAGCTGAGGGATCTGCACCAGAGGAGCGTGGGGTTACTCGTGTCGTACTGGACAGTGTGCGCTAGGTCAGGCAGGCTCTTCTCCAAGCTGCTCGAAGCCACGAAGCCAAGCCCTCCTTCAGACACAGGAGCCAAGGCCTGTCTTCTCACGATGTCCTCGTCGCACTTGTTGGAGGAGGTGCGCGCGGTCTGCGTGACCCGGTTGTACGAGAAGCCAGTGTTGAGTGCGCTGATCACACCGGTCGTCATCAGGAAGCCGCTGCTGATGCCGTTCGTGTTGCTCTGCACGAGGAGCATTGAGCCCCAGATGCCCGCGAGGACGAGATGGCCCAGGCCGCGGAAGAGCATCGAGCTTCGACGCAGCCTTTCCGTGCGCTGCTCCTTGAGCCGCTCCTCGCGCAACAAGTGCAGGCGTGCGCAGCGCGCCTTCTTGTCGGCAAGAGCTTGCTGCGCTTTCTTTTCCAAGGCCTCAGCAACGCTCGGCCGTTGTTGAGATTCGTCCGCCTCCTCCTCGACCATCTCGGCAGTGCATCGACGGAGAAAGATGATCGGCAGGTCGAGATCGATGTACTTCATGCTCTCGTTCGTATCGTTCGCCCTCCGCTTGAGCTTGTCCAGCTCCCCACTGACCTCCATCGACTCATCCCACGCCTCCATGCTCGCCATGCAATAGAGCTCAAGGCTCTCCTTCCGCTTCTCATTCAGCCCGAGGTAGCGGCACACTTGCACCTTGAGATCGCCAAATGTGAGCCCATCGTTCGTGCGGAACTTGAGCGTGTGTCGCTGCTCGCCTGGTTGCCCACTCGCCCAGTGTGTCGCAGCTTGGCCTTCTTGCAACTCACCTCGCTGTTCTTGCACAATCGATAAGAAGAAGTCGATGGACGCCACCCGGGTGAACTCGAGATCCTCCTCTTCCTCCTCTTCCTCCTCGCCCTCCGCTTGCTCCCCGTACTCCTCGCCTACCTCGTACTCCGGCTCCGATGCGACGGCATCACTCGTGATCCGTGCAAGCTCCTCGATGAGGATCTCCTTGAAAGCCTCACGCAGACCACGTTCGTCCTCCTGCGATACAGAAGCACCCGTCCGTGACAGGTGTAAGAGAGCCTCGATGGCATGCTCGTTGTGAAATTTCTCGGCCATTCTGCCGAACTCCATGAGCACGATCTCCTTCTGCTGCTTCGCCGTGTCCAGCTTCTGTTGTTGGGTCTCGAGTTGCTTGGACCTGATGTACAGCACTTGCGAATGAGTCAATTGCTTGAAGAGCTCGAGTTCCTCGTGACTACCAGGATACAAGGGGCTGGCTCCACTTGTTGCCTTAGTCAATAACTCGTGCTTCGTGCCCATCGCCGACCAGCGCGGGCGCCTGCGCCACCGCGAAGACGGGTCGCCTTTCTTCCATTCCAAAGAAAGACTGGCTGCATGCAATGAGTATGTATTGTGATGCTTTCCAGATTTGTGAACCGCTCGCATGTCTCCAGTCAAGGAATGCCCACGACGGCGCGCTAGTGCTTGTGAACTTTTGCTCCGTTCACAAGGGCACATCACACTGCGGCCCGTCGACGCCCGCGCGTCGCCGCGATGGTCAAGATCCGCTTCTCCTCTTTCGACGTGCGCGCTATGGTGCTCGCGCTCCAGTCCGAGATGGTCGGCTACCGCGTGATCAACGTGTACGACCTCGATCCGAAGACGTACATCCTGAAGCTCGCCAAGCCAGACTCCAAAATGACCCTTCTTGTGCAGAGCGGCATCCGGCTGCACACGACCGCGTATGCGCGCGACAAAGAACCGACACCGTCAGTTTTCACGCTCAAATTGCGCAAGCACCTCAACCAGCGGCGCGTGAACAAGATCGAGCAGCTGGGCAGCGATCGCGTCATCGTGCTCACCTGCGGGGAGGGCGACTTTGAGAGCCACCTCGTGGTCGAGCTGTATGACAAGGGCAACATCGTGCTTACGGATAAGGACCACATCATCATTACTCTGCTTCGGAATTCCAAGTTCGACGTGGAGAGTAAACTCACGGTCGGCGAACCCTACTCCATCGTGCCGCGGCAGGAGTCGTCTGCCGTCTCGGCTGAAGCGTTGTCCGAGGCGATGCAGGCGGCCGACGGGGGCACGACGGCCATCAAGCTGATGATGAGGCAGCTTCCGCTTGGCAAAGAAATGGCCGAGCATGCGCTCGTCTCCTCCGAGCTCCCGCTGAATACGAAGATGAATACATCGCCCTGGAAGGACGGTGCGCTGCTCAGGAGGCTGGAGACGGCTATCACAAATGCCAACACGATGCTCGAGGCCGTCGCCGCGCAGCCCGGCGGTATCATTGTCCTCAAACAGGCCCAGAGCAGCGCGGCGTCGGGCGCTGGCGCTGGCGGCGACGACCAGGCCTCCGTCTCCGCCGGTGCTACCGCCTCCCCCGAGGCGGGCGAGGCTGCGATCGCGTACGACGAGTTTGCCCCGTTTGAACTGGCGCAGCACGCGGCGAGGCAGCTGGTGCGCTTCGCGTCCTTTTCCGAGGCCGTGGACGAGTACTTCTCCAAGGTCGAGGTGCAAAAGATGGAGGCAGCTGTGGCGCAGCAGCAGAACGCCGCATGGAAAAAGGTGGACAAGATTCGTCAGGCGCAGGAGGCTCGCGTGAACGAGCTCGTTGCCAAGGAGGAGGAGGACATGGCGAAGGCGAGGCTTATCGAGCTGAACGCGGCCGCGGTCGACACGCTGCTCAGCCTGCTGCGCAACGGCGTCACGAGTGGCATGGACTGGGGCGAGCTGCAGACGCTCATCGCCGACGCGGCCAAGGCGGGCGATGAGCTCGCGAGCATGGTGCACTCGCTCGACCTGCTGCACAAGCAGGTGACGCTCGTGCTCACCGAGGAGGGAGACGACGAAGGCGAGGACGTGCTCACGAGGCCCGCGACCGCCGTCAAGCTCGACATCACCCTCTCGGCGCTCGCCAACGCGCGCTCATACTACACGCAGCGCAAGGCGGCAGCGGTCAAGACCGCCAAGACCGGCCAAGCGGCCGAGCAGGTGGTCAGGCAGGCGGAGAAGAAGGCAGCGCACGCGGTGGCCTCGATGAAGGTGCAAACGTGCATCCGGCAGGTTCGCACGCCGTTTTGGTGGGAGAAGTTCGACTGGTTCATCTCGTCCGAGAATCTGCTTGTGCTCCTCGCGAAGGACCTCCAGCAGACCGATATGCTCGTGCGCCGCCACTTGCGCGCCAAGGACACGTACGTGCACGCGGACGTGCAGGGGGCACCCGTTTGCGTCGTCAAGTGCGGCGCGGGGCTTGAGACGGTGCCACAGCTCACGCTTGCACAGGCGGGCGACGCTGTCATGTGCCGTTCGGACGCATGGACCTCCCGCGCAGTCACATCGGCGTGGTGGGCACCAGCGCACGAGGTGACGAAGCAAGACCGGGACGGCAGCCTTCTCCCCACAGGCATGCACCGTGTCCTCGGCCAGCGTAACTACCTGCCGCCCTCGCAGAACCTGATGGGCTTGGGGATTCTCTTCCGCGTCGCGCTGCCTAACGTGGCGGCGCATTTGGATGAGCGGCGCGTGCGTGGGGCGGTGCGGGAGGGTGAGGACGCGGAGGCCGAGGGGGAGGAGGAGGCGACCGAGGACGTTGAGGTGGAGGAAGAGGAGGGCGATGAGGAGGAGGACGGGGAGGAGGATTCGGACGCTTTGGAGGGCAGGGGTGCAGGCGATCGGGATGCTGGCGCCGATGAGGCTGCGGGGGCGAGCGAGGTGGATGACGTTGCCGAGGTTGAGGGGGCAGGTGCGAGCGCCATTACGGAGGACGGGAAGGAGGGGGGGAGGCCGGGCGAGGACGACGAGGAGGACGACGAGGAGGAGGGGAGCGCAGCAGATGGTACGGTGGTGCGACTGGGTCTCTCTGGAGGCCTCCGCGTCACCCCCAGCGCGCCCTCGGCGAGCAGGGCCGCGAGCTCGGCTGCAGCGCCTGCGGTGGTCGACATCAATGACTCTGTCGAAGCGATGGCGGACGAGGAAGGGATTGACGATGGGGCGAGCGATGCAACGAGCGTGAGCTTGCGTGGCGCCCATCGGCTCACGGCCAAGCAGCGGCGGCAGGCCAAGAAGGGGAAACTGGTCGACGGCGGCAAGGGGAGTGGGGGATCGATGGCTGACGAAGCTGACGAAGCTCCAAGCGATGTCCCGAGAGCCAACGAGCCGCCGCCACCAGCACCCAAGGGGGACCGAGGAGCGCAGAAGAATAACGGCAAGGCAGCGGTGGCGGCCGAGGAGACGCGGCAGCAGCTGGCGCGCGGCAAGCACGGCAAGCTCAAGAAGATGAAGGCCAAGTACGCCGACCAGGACGAGGAGGACACCCAACTTGCGCTCGACCTGCTCGGCAGCGCAGGCAAGAGTAAGAAGCAGCTCGCGGTCGAGGAGAAGTACGCGCAGGCGGAGAAGCAGCGTGCGGAGGCGGAGGCTAAGGCCCGGCGGCAGAAGGAGAAGCAGCAGCGGCAGCTCGAGCGCGAGAAGGCCCTGTCGAAGCAGCGCACCGGTCGGAGTTTGACCGAGGGGGCTCTGGCGGCGGACGAAGCGGCGGACGATGAGGAGGTCGATGCGGTCGAGACGTTCGGCGAGCTAGCTTCACTGCTCGAGGAGCCGTCGATGGGCGCGCTGCCAGAGGACCGGCGGGCGCTCGTCGTGGCACAAGACACGCTCACCGCGCACCCTAAGGACGAGGACACTCTCCTCTTTGCGATCCCTGTGTGCGCCCCCTACGCTGTGCTCACGGGCTACCGGTACAAGATCAAGCTCACCCCGGGCAACCAGAAGCGCGGTAAGGCGGCTAAGCAGGCTGTGGGGCTGCTCAGCGCGTCCGCCGCCTCTGGCCGGGAGCGCGACTTGATGCGCGCCGTGCCGGACGACGAGTTGGTGCGCGTGATGATTGGCTCGGTCAAGGTGGCCGCTGCGGGCAAGATGCTGCAAGCACAGAAGAGGGACGCTAAGGCCCGCGCCAAGGAAGCCGCCAAGGAGCGGGCCAATCCGAAAGAGCCTTTGGAGTCTTAGTTTGCGAGCGCATGCATTCTAGAAATACAAAAAATAATGATTTATAAGTTCAACGTCGTGCACGCGCGGAGGGACACGCGTCACGAGTTTCACTGCTCTGTGGCTCGCTTTCTTCACTGTTCTGTGGAGACGCCGCGCAGGAGTTGCCAATGGGGGTTCTTGGGGGCGAGAAGGACATCGAGAAGCGGGCGCAGGAGGAGCAACCCGTCGACCAGAGCGTCCTCAGCCCCTTCGCTGCTAGGAGTACATTGAGCACGGATGCCGCGGCAAACTCTCGAGCAGTGCGAGAAGCGCATCATGGCGCTTGCACTGCATGCGTCATCGCGGACACTGCATGTGATGGGCACTCTCCATGCGGACGTTGCAATCGCCTCGATCTTGCGTGCAGTCATTGTATCACATCTTTGGCAACTTCGCATGCAGTGACGGGCGCTCCTCCCAGGCATCTGGACGCCTCATTGGATGAGCACTCATGGGACGACCGCTTGCCACGCGCAGATATGCTCTCAGCCAGACAATGGGTGCCCACTCACGAGGCATCATCCGGGCATGCACGACCCGAGCGGGCTGCTGCTGGTGCTTCCCCTCCGCATTCACGCTTGGCCACTTCGCATGCATGCCGGGCACCTGACGGTGCTCCCGTCGGGGCCATGGAGAAAGGCCGGTGGAGCTTCACCGCAGCGCAGCGTGGCGCGCTCGAGCATGTGTATCAGCAGCTGAAGGACCCCTCCGCCATCTTGCAAGAGAAGCTGGCCAACAAGCTCACACTCAGCCTGTCCAAGGTTCAAAGCTGGTTCACGTGGCGGCACGAGCTCGATTTGGCACGTTCGGCTTGCGGCGGCTATGTCCCGGCCGAGGGCGGCGGTGCCGGCCGTGCCGAATCCAGTGGCCATCTGGCCAGAAGTCCCGGCGTCCCGAATCCGGCGCGTTCCGGCGCAGATAAGCAAGCCATTCGAATCTATAATAGGGGCATTCGATCCAAGCTGGGAGTCGAGCCAGGCTTTGTGCAGCTCTCCGCTAGAGAGGCACAAGAGGCAGCGGCGCGGGAGGGCCTGACACTCCACACGTCGAGCGCAACTCTAAGCGGCTATGCCGGGGTCACTTACAAGTCTATGAACAAGTCGATGGACCCCCGGGGTCACTTTGAGGTGCACATGAGCATCGACTCTATCAAGACGTATCTGGGCAGCTTTGACACAGCTGAGCATGCGTCGCTAGTCTATCAGAGGGGTCTCCGGTTTCGCGAAGCTGGTTTCGGGAGTACCGATGGCCACCCAAAGCAGCAAGGATCTGAGGCACTTCGGCGAGCATTCGCCCAAGAGATCGGACTCACCGAGCAGCGACGCCCTCGGGCATTCAAGCCGACCTTGCTCGGCGCTGACTCCGCCTTGCCGCGCTGGCAGAGTGCGCAGGGCAAGGCAGAGAAAGCCAGTCGCAAACAAGAAGAAGACCTCGAGCGCACCGAATTCAAAGAGCGGCTCAGGCAGGACTACCTTCAGATGCAGCGAAGAGCGAAGAAGGCGGCAGCTTTGGCGGCGCAAGTGCTTGCAACGAGGGTCTCCATCGCTTCGGAGCTTCACATGCGGATGATCAAGGCGAGTCTGGCAGCCGAAGAGGCGGAGCGTGAATTTGAGGCTGCAAACGCCTGCCTGTGCAAACCGAGCGGCAACTCACCCCTCGATAGCAAGGAGCAGCCGATGGTATGGGATTACTCCAAGGGGGAGTGGGTCGAAGGTGACGTCTTTGCAGGACTTCCCCACACTCGGCCGGCGGCGCTGCCGGCCGCTGCCGAGGAGGACAACGAGGAGGACGACGAGGACGACGAGGACTATGCAGTCCCCGGTCAGTCGAAGGCCAAAGTCGCTGAGACCAACGCCCTCCAAGCGGCCTTTGACAATCGATATGGTCGATATGGTGCACAAGCCGACTGGAGGCTCAAGGCTGCTGCAAAAGCTGTCTTCCGAAAAGAGCGCGCACAAAAGGCTGCTGCATCTAAACTCGTGTCTACAGACATAAGCGCGCACATCACAAAAGCCGATGGCAGTAAACTCAAGTGCTACGGCGGAGTTGTTCCAAAGGCAGTGCCAAAGTGTTGGCAGATCCACGAGCTCGAGGGCGGCAAGTTCGGCTGTGATCTGCCAGCAGGCCACGAAGGGCCGCATGGGACGCCTGTGCTCGAGGATCGGACTAGAAAGTCCCGCTCGGCCTCGCCACTCGTTCGCGCGGACGTGACGAATAAACACGCCAACAAGGATGTACCCAACCCTCACCCTAGCCCGCGCCGAGCCATGGCTAAGGCTTCGCCAACGGCGAGCTCGCCGCTGGCTAAAGCTGAAGTGTTGCGCAGCCAGAGCGGGGGATCAGTCCTCGATTCCCATGGTCCCCTTGGGTGGCAGCCGCCCGCCACACCGCCGCCCGCCCCGCCACCCGCGCCGCCGCCAGCCGCTGAGCCACTCGCCACCGCTGAACGACCAGCGAACGCGCCGACGCCGAACGCGCCGACGCCGAACGCCGCACAGGAGGCGGCAGGGGAGGAGGCAGAGGAGCCGCCAGAGCCGCCAGAGCAGACGGATGCGGCAGCGCCGCCGCTGGATGCGGCGGCGCAGCCGGAGCAGGAGCAGGAGGATGGGATCGGCGAGCATTGCGGCAAGTGCGAGGCGTGCCTCGATAAGGTGAAGTTCGGTGGGCTGGGGCGCAAGCGCAAGGCGTGCTTCGTCCTAGCAAAGCTCGCGTTGCACAAGCAGCTCAAGACGAGCAAGTCGACCGAGCCCCGCGTGAAGAAGGGGCCTCCGGTCGAGGCTGCCACCGCCAGCAGCAGCAACACGGCGCCGGCCGGCGACGGCCCCTTGTCCTCTGCCGCGGCCACTGCCGCCGATCATGCGACGGCTGCTGCACAGGTGGACTGTGGCACCTGTTCGAACTGCCTCGATAAGGTCAAGTTTGGCGGACCAGGCATCAAGCGCAGGAAGTGCGTATCAATTTCGATCGGCGCAAGCTTCCAGGGGCAAGTTCGCAGACGTGCAAAAGCACACGTCGACGCCCCTTCGACCGCAGTGGATACGACGCCGAGCGCACCTGGAGGGCCCGCGCCATTTCTGCGCGGCGCGGCGGCCGCGTCGGCCGCGGCCAAGGCAGCGCGGCTGGCGGCGCAGGGCATCGTGGCGCCGCCGCCGGGTGCGGGCGCCGCCGCGGCCGCCGCGGCCCTCCCCGCTCCGCCC
>Ga0180443_100084_pt1 | contig 45093 bp, 29 predicted proteins | sample ChrtobMetP5_32mM_FD_119753 | JGI IMG/M metagenome (GOLD analysis project Ga0180443, IMG submission 119753) | Chrysochromulina tobin associated microbial communities from unialgal haptophyte culture, Seattle, Washington, USA - P5_32mM MetaG | ecosystem: Host-associated > Algae > Haptophytes >... | reverse complement strand
TGTGTGTTGTTGGTGGGTTTCGATGGTTGTGAGGTTCGTCTGTGCGGTCCGTGTGCCTTCGTGCGTCCGCGTGTCCCGTGTGTGTCCTGTGTGTCCCGGCTCCCCCCGGTGTCTTTGAACCGGGTTCGGTAGTCATGTAAGCGCGCCCCCCCGGGGACGCGCCCGCATGAACGCCGCTGTACTGTGTGGTCCTGTTTTAAATTCACACACACACACAGTGTGGGGGGACCAAGACCCACCGTCCATTCACAAGCGGAGGGTCCGACGGACCATGAAACTCTGAGTCGGACGAAACTATGCTGGTCCATCTGTTGGCCAGCTCACTGGGCTGCTTTCGACTTGACGTGGACGCTGCAGCTAGTGCTGCGCAACTAGCTCGGGCCGGCACCGGCAGCAGCTCCAACTTTTGCACTGTCTTCGGTGGCCTTTCCGCCTGCACAAATCTGTGCAGCTCGCTCGAGATGGACCACTGCTGGAACAGGTACCTCGATGACCTTGCAGCCGACACGCGCTTCTCCGACAAGCTTCAGAGCTGGATGATACTGCAATATGCACGTGACATCTGCGCGAGCACCGCGCTGACTTCGGCTTGCTCGGACTGGACGGTCTTGGAGCCGCTCACCGTGCCAAACCTTCTCGAGCAGCTGTGTGCGCCGGAATGTCAGTGGTCGAGCCTGCCACCACCTGCCGTCTCGTGGATCAATACAAGTATTCCTCGGGCAAGCTTGGTGAGCAAAGGGCTCTTTTGCTCAAAGCGACACGACAACGCCTTCTGCGCGGCGGTCACCGTCGACAGTGCACACGGGTGCGACCTCCTCCGCAATGGGTGTGGCGATTTTTACCTAGCGCACCAAAGTAGCCGTATGGGCCCGGCCGCCGCCGCGCAGCAATACTCCGCCCTTCAACCACAGTGCCTTCTCGAGCAGCCTCAGGTTAATTCAATGCTCTCGCTGCCGCCGCCAATTCTCACGCTGTCGACGACCCCGCCCCGTATCGTCGCGTTCCCCATCGGACGCATCTCGCGCGCTGAGGGTTGGGCGATCATCGGTGCCGCACTCGGCGAGAGCAGCTCGGCAGTCAGTGGGAGTGGCGGCACCGGTGGCACCGGCGGTACCTACTTCTCCCGCATCGAATACAACGTGACCGTTGGCGGTGCGCCCTATCTGGTTTCGGGCCTGCTGGCGGAGCCCGTGGCGGCTGCTCCCTCTCGAGGGATCGCTATGTTCTTTCACGGCACTCGCGGTCCGGGTGATCCCGCCATTTCGCACCTGCCACCCCTTGCCGCCACCGCCTCCCGGCCGTGCACGAGCCCGGAGGCCTGTGAGCGACGCGTGGTACTGATGCAAGGCGAGCACACACTCGCCCTCGCCCTAACGCAGATGGGGTACGTGGTGTTGCTCCCTGACGATCTAGGGCTGGGCGTCTCGCAGCCACACGCAGAGCAGGGCTATTTGAACCGCGACATCGTCTCTGCCGTCGCTCTTGAGCTGCTGCGCGGCGCCCAACAAAACCTGCTCGCCCGCCCGCGCCGCTTCCGGCCGAACCGCGTGCCTGAGTTGTGGCTGATGGGGGGCTCGCATGGTGGGTACATAACCACAGCGATGCAGTGGCGGCTGCAAGAGGCGAACAGTGTGTTGCGAGATGGGCAGCCCGCGAGCTTATACCGTTTCGTCACTACAGGAAGCTTCATGGAAGCCGCTCCCATCGACGTGAGCGGCAATGTGCTGGACCAGTTCACGTCGACACGGCCATGTGCGGAGGGGATGGCGTTCGAACCCAGGACCCCATCCATGCTCTGGCATCCATGCTATGGCGCGCCTTGCTGCCCTCTCCTCTGCCATCGTGCTGACCGAAGCTGCCGGCTCGCCTCGCGTTCCGTGGAAGATGTCAACCCGTGGTACCTCGCGTTGGTGGGAAAGTCGATGAAGGCGTGGGTGCCTGAGGCCACGCCCGTGTTTGAGCCCTATCTGCGCGACGCCTTTCTTGCAGGCTATCGGGACCGCTCGGCAACGTCGGAGGCGCTCAATGCGCTCTACTCGACGCACGGCAACAGCGTGCCGCTCGATGCTTTCAATATGACCTATCAGCTCGAGATGCGCAACGCTACCTCTCTCGTGCGCCTCGGCTGGCAGCAACTCTTCAGAGTACACTCGGACCTGCACACCGGATGGGTGCCGCGGGCTCCAGTGCAGCACCTATGCACGGGCACCAATGACTCGCAGGTCCTGCCACAGATTGCGATCACGGCGGGCGCGGCGTGGAACGTGACCGTGCTTCTGTTGCCCAACCGCGGGCATACGGATGGGATCGCCGCGTGCTTGCTGCTCGGCCTTCGGAATATGAGCGAACAGGCACGCCCTGCGCCTCTCCTGCCCTCCTCCCACGACATCAGCCTGCTGGGTACCGACCGCACAGTTGACCTCTCGGTGCCGATCTTTTCGTGGGATCGCATCTCCGCGGCTGCGCTCACGCTGGCGGGTGCGATCGGCTTCTGGTTGCTTCTCATCATCTACGCATGCTGCCGGAGATTGCACCGATATGTACAGAGTCGGAAAATGGCTGAGCCCAGGTCAAAGGCGAGCGTCCACGAACTGGCTCGATCTGCGTCATCGTGGTTCGCGAGCCCGAAAGAGCCACGTATCGGCACGTCCATACTCATGCACGCGACGTTCGACGACGGTCCAATTGGGATTCTGTTGGGTGAGACGCGGAGCGGGACTGCCTTCGTCGAGAGAGTGGATTCGGGTTCCGAGGCGGAGGCACAGGGCGTGTGTGTGGGCGCGCTCGTGGTGCGCGTCAACGAAGTGAACGTGCGCAGCCTCTCGAAGGCAGCGGTGCAAGACATGGTCAAGGCCGCGCCGCGGCCCCTCAGGCTCCACATCGAGGTACCGGTACAACCTCCGTCGTTCCCTCGCGAGAAGATCAAAGAGGCGATCGGTAAGGTTCCCGAGCGCCGATCAGGCTGTCGAATGACTGCGCGGCTCATGAACACGCTTCTCGGGTGCCCTGGTGTGCTCGTCATCCTCACCCTTGCAGCCGTGCTCGCCCCTACCGCATGGCAGCTCCTGAAGACAGTCCAAGATTTCATCGATGGCAAAGAGATATTTGCGCTGGACATTGAGAGCTTGCGTTCGGTCACGGGCAAACTGACCGACAGGCAGGATGCGTACAGCGTGTGGAGCGACATTGGAGCACCCACAATGCTGACCGTCATCGCATCGCCCCCGCCGCCCGCCGCTCCCCCGCCGCCCGCCGCTCCTCCAGTGCCCTCAACGCCACCACGGCCGCCATCACCTTCGCCTCCGCCACCATCGCCATCGCCTCCGCCACCATCGCCATCGCCTCCGCCACCTTCGCCATCGCCTCCACCACCATCGCCATCGCCTCCACCGCCATCGCCTCCGCCTCCATCGCCATCGCCTCCACCGCCATCGCCCCCGCCACCATCGCCATCGCCCCCGCCGCCATCCCCATCGCCCCCGCCACCATCGCCTCCGCCACCATCGCCATCGCCCCCGCCGCCTTTGCCTCCCCCTATTAATGGACGTCGCCTGCAAGAGAACACACGACGCATCGACCTCTTGTACACTCGAAAGGATGGCCGCCGTTATAATCCAGATTCCGTTGTTGGCAACGTCCTCACGATGGAAATGCTCACACGCATCCGAAACATCGAACGCAAGTTACTCGTAGACCTGGGGCCGAACTTGCGTTCGTGGAAGTCCGCAATCCCGTGCTTCTTTAGCAACACGCAGGTGTACGTCAACGGCAATGCACAAAATAATCTAGTGGGGCAAGGCGATGCTCGCCTGAGTGCGATGCCGCAGGGTGCTCCTACCGAGGGCTCAGTCGCAGCCTGCCTCAACCGCATTGTCCAAGCACCTACGTCGATGTATCGGACCTACTTGGGCGCCGACTTCCAATCGAGATTTATCGGCAGCGAGGCCTCTTGCTCCGCATTGCGCTCTACGATTGAAGTGGACGCATCCATGGATTTTGATGCCCTCATTCCACGCTTGAGCACGCTCTCCGATGGCGTCGTCGAGCTGACATTTGGAGGCGACGGGCGGCTCACCTGGCGCGAGCTCTACTTGACTCTGTTTGGAGATCTCGTCTTCATTGGCATCTCGATCGGCGCGATCCACGTGTTTCTTCTCGCCGTGCTGCCCATGCCGCTCTTCACCACATTCTCCCTCCTCGTCATCATGCTCTGCTTCCCCGTCACCATTGCGCTCTACCTCGGGGCTTTCGGCCAGGAGCAGCTGCCTGTCCTCTCCATCGTTTCGATCTACCTCGTCCTTGGCATTGGCTCTGACTACGTCTTCATCTTCACCAACACGTGCGCTCCTCACCCGAGCTCCGATCTCCCGAGCTCCCGAGCTCCCGAGCTCCGATCTACCGAGCTCCGAGCTCCCGAGCTCCGATCCCGGATGCTGGCTCGAACCCTTGGAGTTTCCTCGCCTTCTGCTGAACGACCGAATGTTACCGAATGTGCCTTGATGTGGCAGGTACGCGTTTAATGAGAAGGAGAGTTATCGAGAGGAGGCGAGCAAGAAGGCGCCCGCCGACCCCGCGCCTCGTAGCAGTTGGCTCAAGAGAGCGTTGCACTGCTGCGTGCCATCCTGCAAGCCCTGCCCGTGCAGCGCCGCACAGAGTCGCCATGTGGACGTACTCGCTAAGTCGCTCGCCGACGCCATTGGCGTCTCGAGTCTCTCGATGCTCACGACGGCGGTCTCCTTCGGGGCAAGTATCAATTCGCCCATCTCTTCGATTCGGCAGTACGCTCTCTTCCAGACGACCTGCGTCATCTCTGAGTACGTGCTGATCCTGCTGCTGCTCGTACCCGCCATGATCTTCTTCCGTCGCCGTCTCTTCTTCCTGCATAAGGCGGATCGACCTGCTGGCGGTGCTGAGGGCACCGTCAAGAAGAGAACTCTCGTCGAGACGTGTAGACAGAATCCTTGCCTCGGCTTGCTGCGCTGCTGCCGTGTCGGGCTGCTGCTGCTGATGCTGCCGGTACGAATTCTCCTATGGCCCACCTCTCAGCGGCTGTGGGAACGCCTGGCGCCCATGCTGCGCAGGCTGCGCTTCGTGCTCGTCGTGCTCTGGTTCGGGTTCATCGGCTACCAGGGATCTCGAGCGGCGCAGCTCGTGCCGACATCGAGCGCGCCGCTGCTCGTCTCTCCTGAACATAACATGGCTCGCCGCCCCTTCATCCTGCGAAACGCCTTCGGAGAGGACGCGGCAGGGCTGGTCGAGGCGGTGCAAGGCGCTGCACGGCTCTCGTCCAGCGGTGCCGTCGCCCAATGGATCCAATCTCCGAGCGGGCAGCAGTGCCTCGCTACCTGCCCCTTGGCCTTGCTCGCTGACTCGAACTGCGATAGCCAGTGCAACTCGGCGGCGTGCTGCTATGATGGTGGAGATTGTGGCACGTGCAGTCTCGCCGCCGCCATTGCATTTCCTCCCCCTGCACCACGAATGTCACCGCCGCCCCCAACCCAGGCTGCCCGGCCCCCGCCGCCGCCGTCGCCTCCACCTCCCAGCCCTCGTCCACCACCTTCCAGGTCGCCTCCGCCTTCGCCGCCGCCACCGTCTTCGCCGCCGCCACCACCGTCCCTGCTGCCACCCCCATCGCAACCACCGTCTCCACTACCTTCACCGCTTCCGCCTTCACCGCCGCCGCTACCTCCGGCGCCACCACTTTCACCTCCGCCCCCCTCGCCGCCATCGTGGCCCCAAGCACCACCCCCTTCGCCGCCCCCGCCTTCTCCTTCGCCGCCACCCCTGCCCTCGCCACCCTCGCCACCCCAACCTCCCGCAGTGCCACCAAATCTCGTGTGCACACCTACACGCCCCAATGTCATCTCTGCGGAATGCAACGACCGCGGGCCGTGCCGCGAGCCGGGCTACTGCTCGTGCCTCGCCGGCTTTGGCGGCCCCACGTGCGATCGGCTTCTGGGTCCGGATGGCGAGCGGCTCAGGATCCAGCCGGAACGCCATCGGGCGAAGATCCACTTCGTGTTTGGGATCAAAGCCACGCCGCGTCGCGGGCTGATCGACGGCATTCCGACGGGCTCGGACCTGGATACGGCGCAGCAGGCTGTTCTGCTCGACGGACTCTCTCAAGAGCTCATCGCGGCCTTGTGCGAGCGGCTCGAGCTCGCGCCGCCCTACCACGTCCTCCCTGGCACAATCAAGTGCCCACTCCTGACTCTCAAGCGTAAGCGGCTCGCGGCCGCCGCTGCATGGCCGGTACCAGCGGACGACGTGCTGCCGCTCCTACGATCGCTCGAGTTATCGGCGGAGGCCTCCCAGCTGGTGGGCGTGCGCAAGGACGCTATCACCGAGCGCCAGTCTATCATCTGGCTCGCAGTGAGTGCCCATACCAACGTCCCCAGCGGTGGTGTGGGCGAAGGCTCCACAGCGGCGCTGCGAGCAGAATCGGAGTGGTTTGAGGGCGTCGCGCTGACTGCCAACGAGAAGGCCGCGGCGGAGGGCTCCATCCTGCGCGGCTGGCAGACCTCCTCCGCGTACGTCATGATGGAAGCCTTTGACGAGGTAGTGAGTGGCACGGCCGGCTGTGTCATCAGCGGCGCGTTGCTGACCGCCGCCACACTGCTCATCCTCACAGGCTCGCTCAGCCTCACCATCTCCACACTGGTCGGCGTGGTAGTAGTACTGATCTGCTTCATCGGATACCTCGTGGAGCGCGGCTATGAGCTGGGCGTCATTGAGGCAATCGCAACGACCATCTTCATCGGATTCGCGTGCGATTACTGTGTCCACATCGGGCAGGTGTACCGCACTAGCCACGGCAACTTCACACGCATGCTCGAGCACTGTGGCCCGTCACTCTGGGGTGCTGCCCTCACCACGGCCGGCGCGGCCGCGCCGCTCATGCTCTGTCAAATCATCCTCTTTCAGCAGATGGGTGAATTCATCTGCGTCTGCACCGGGCTCAGCTTGGCGGTGGCTATCACTTTCATCGCCCCACTCGTCGAGATCTGCACACCTCGACGGACTGGCGAGAGTGGCGAGGGTGACAGCACCCCCTCTGGCGGTGAGAGCGTTCCAGAGGTTCGGAGTAGCATTCCTCTTGTGGGTGCCGTCACGCACGACGCTGTTTACCCTATTATCCCTGTGCTCAATCTTCGGAGGGGCGCTCCTGAAGCAAGCGCTGAGGACAGTGATGAGGACAGTGATGAGGACCATTACGGTAGCCCCTTCGCTCCCCAAGCAGCCAAGATTGTGACCCATGCAAGGACCAGGACGAGCTTTGTCCAAAGCCGACAGCTGAACAGCACGTATCTTTGACCGACACTTGAGACTCGTGAAGCGATGGGGTGCGGTGTCGGAGGAGAGAGCGTCGAAGAGAGCGCAAGCCACAGTGAAGTGCAGCCGCGGGCGGGGAAAAGTCTGAAGTCGGTAAGTGAGTCCTTAAAGTTAAACCCGTGGTACACCTCAGACACGGTTTTCCTTACTCAGGAGTCAGGTGCCACGACGAGAGCGGTCCCGCGCTTCGCTCGGCCGTTGGGTCGCGGGCGGGTCGGGTGTCCTAGGCCTCCCCCCGCCCAGGCGCGCGGGCGTGCCGGGGCCATGCCCCATGGCCGGGGCGATGGCCGGATCGAATGCGGAAAGTAAGCGAAGTCGCCGGCACCCGGCAGGGCGCGCGCGGGCCGCGCTCTTCGCCGTCTCGTCTCGGCCGTCCGCGTGGATGACACTCGAGATCTGTACCTCGATCAGACAAATGGTATGGATTTGGAAAAGGTTCTCACACAATCATGCGACATTGAACATTCTACATTTTCATTTCGCGAGGTTTAGGGATCTTCATGTTGAGTTATGCTGGGTCCCCTTCGCCCTTCGGCTTTCCGCCGAGAGCGTCTTCCCAATCGTCGCCACTCATCGAGAGTCTGAATATTCGTCCGTACGCGCTCACCCGGCTCGTGAAAATAGTAGGCATCGCCAAGTTTTTTCTTCGCCCCTTCTGGTTGCCATCCGTGCGATGCCGGAGGCATAGTCGGTACGCAAGGAACCGCTGCTGGCACCTGGTGCAACGCAGCTGGCATGAAGTACTCCTCACCCACCTTGATGAAACTGTCGGGCTTCAGGTCCCGCACCCTAATCTCGTCGAGCTCATCCTGGGAGAAGTCTCCTTTGGTTTGCAAAGCCTCTACAAGCGTTTGGTTGAAAATCTCTTTCCCTGTCGTCGGCTTCCGGCTGCCTATCTTCTTCCACTTTGAAGCAAGAGGTGGGAGTTCTCGTCTCGCTGCATACTGTGGCGTCGGTACTCGTTCAGTGCTAAGGTACTCTCGCACATGCTCGCGAAGCTGAGCTGCCCTCCCATGCTCCACCATGCCGGCGCGCCAGTCGATATCTTCCTTGCGTTTCATCTTAGCAAGCCGCAAGGTTGACAGCGCTTGCTTCCACGAAGCCACACCGACGTTTTGGTTCCGGTCTGACTGCGAAGGGAGGTTGGGCATCGACGCCGAGACCCTCAAAGGAGCTAGTCGCCGTGGTTTCCGTTTCTGTGACCCTTCTCCATCTTCCGGTTCATCGGGAGGTGCTGGACCATTCAGGATCCAGCTGTACATGTCATCGGTAGAAGGAAGCGCATCATTGGAATTCAGCTTTTTGGTCGTCCAACCGTGTGATGAGACCAAGGGCAGAGCGGCCCACCGCTCTGGAGCCGGCTCAGAGGTCCACTCAGGTGTATCGAGTATTATGACGACCATGGCGCCCGCGCGCAAGCCACTCGGACGGAGCGCGTGCCAATGAAACGCTTGAACAGTTCTACAGCACTGTGTACCGGTAAAAAGACACTGTGTACCGGTAAAAAGACACCGGGGGGAGCCGGGACACACACTGTGTACCGGTAGTGTTCTTGCACCGGTACATACCGGTAAAAAGACCACCGGGGTTGCCGGGACAATCCGTAAAAAGCGGGATTCACAAGCACACGGAACAAGCAAGCAAGCAAGCGTTTGCGCTGGTTTAGGTACTTGTGTGTTTCGACTAATTAGCTTGCTTGCACGGAACAGACGAACCTCACAACCATCCAACCCACCAACGCACACGACGACCGAATCCGCGGCCGATTCACTACATAGCCACAACCCCGGTTGGGAGCCGACCGAACCCCGCGGCCGACTCTACAGCCAGGCCGCCCCCTGCGAACCCGACCCTGCCGCCTCCCGCTCCCAGAGCGCCTCCCCGCGCCTGCTCAAAAGCGTTCGGCGAAATGAAGGCGCGCGCTGTTGCGCTGCACCTGACGCGTAAATAGCGAGTTAGCGACCGCGGGGCGCGGTGCGGCACTTGTGCGGCACTGCGGCAGGACAGCCCCCGAACATGAGCAGGAGAGCAGCTAGCTGGGCCGATGAGCTCGAGTGTAGACGCGAGAGGCGGAGTCGGGGGTGTGCGCTAGTGAACTACTACATGTAGTGATCAACAGTGAAACCGGTACCTCCGGTGGCGGTGCGGCGAATAAGAGGAAAGGTGGCGGGTTCACGAAAAACTGGTAAACTGCACCTCTCGGTGCACGCGCTTGTACTACATGTATACGCGGTGCTCGGGCCCTTGCACTCGTGCCCTAGCGCTGGCCTACTGGTAGCCTACTGGCCGGCCCCTGGTCTCTGCACATGGTAGAACCTACAACCTAGAACGAATAATACGAAATATCGCGGAGACCTAATCCTGACTCAGCCGAAGAAACGACGCGCTGCGCGCGCTCCCCGCGCCTATCGTATACGCCTATCGCGCTACATGTATCGGCAGCTCCTGTCGTGCCCTGCCCCCCTACTGCCCTCCCCCTTTCATGCCCGCCCCCGCCCGGCCTGTAGCTGTACGCCCCCCGCCCTCTGGAGCCCCCCTCTAAAGCGGCCCTCGCCTCGTGGGCTCGTGGGATACTCGACTACTCGTGGGGCACGACGCGGTAGATTATGATGGTTTGGGTCCAGTTCAGTTGATTTATGAATTTTTCATCGAGTTGCATGCACATCTGTCGCCGATCAACTCGAAAAGGGAGCAACTTTATCCAACGCGGCTCCCAAATTCACGAACTGAGGTGGTTTTTGCGAAGCGCGTCAATCTCTAACCGCTCGCCAGTCCTCGCGGCCATGGCAGGTGCTGACGGTTTACAATCGGCGCGCTGTGCGCGCAGCCCGCCCATGAATTCGGCGCGCACACCGCGTCCACCGCCGAAATCTGCCCGCTGCAGCGCCAGCCCCGAGCAGGTCGACCAGAAGCAGCTGAGCCTCGAGGTCCTCAAGCTGATCGATCGCTTCCAGTTGCCGAGCCGGCCTCCGCCGCGTCGGTTATTTGCCAGCGAGGCCGAGGCGGCGACGGCGGCTCGCTGGACGGCAAATGCGACGCTCAGCAAAGACAGCCTTGACGAGCTGCGCGCGCTGCTGAAGGAGAAGCGCTCACCGCAAAAGCCACCGCCCCCACCCGAACCGTGGCTCGCATGCTTCACAAGGCCATCAGCCGTGGCAGCACCCGCCGTCTCGTTGGGCGACGAGGGTGAAATTTGCGGCGCGCAGTCGGCGCGACGGCACAAGTCTCCCCGCGTGAGCAGCGGCAGGAGCAGCGGCAGGCCGACGGGTGGCGGCGCCCGCGTGAGCCTCAGCCGCGTGGCCATCCCGACTCTCGAATGTGCGGGGGCCAGCCGCGGCGGATCGTTCGCGAGCAGCAGGAAAACTTGCGGCCAGTCGGCACGCACACATCTGCCGAGTAACACGGATACCCCAGTCGGCATACCAATCGGCAGCGGCCGCCTGAGCAGCCGCTCCCCAACCAGCAGCCGGGGCGTCCAGGGGGAAGCAGGCGGCGGCGGCGGCGCGCGTTCTAACAGGCACTTCACATATCAGAAGATAAACATCTGCTCGACCATCGGACACGCCTCGATGGCCGCCTTCCAACCCGCCATACCCGCCACGCCTCGTACAGACGCGCTGGGCAAGCCCGCGACGCTTACGGGGACAGCTGCCGACATAGCTCCCCGGCAGAAGCACGCAGACGAGGAGGAGGCTGGCACCGCAGCGCTGCTTACAACTCCACCCAGCGACATGCCCAGCGACAGCGATCGGATGGAGAGCGGGCGCATCTCGAGCGTGAAGCCGAGGATGAGCGATGACGGCAGCTCGGAGGAGGACCGGCGGGAGGACAAGGCACTGCAACACGCTCCCTTCACGTCCGCACCGCCTGCCAAGGTGCGCCATGAGGTGCGCCCGAGAACGTGCCTCGGCATGGCGCTCAAAGGCCTGATGCAGTCGTGCTGCATGATGTCGTGCCTGCTCTTCTTCTTCTACATCGCAACAGCGAATTATATGGCCCCATTGCATGTGTAACTGCATGCAAGAAACCAGAAAGCGTCGACGTTAGTCGTTGCGGTCCATCGTGTGATGCCTGATCGCAGATCGTGTTTCTTGGCTTGTTCACAGTTCGTGTTTGAACCTTCGGCATTTGCATGGAAGCTCGGGACGAGCAACCGTCGCCGATGACCCGACAGACGTCGAAGACACGACAGAAGCTGACCTTCAGCTTCGACTCGAGCGGCTGGATGTACGTGTACCACCTTGGCACCGCGCAGTACCTGCAGCAGCACATCCTTCCCGCGCTGCCCGCAGATAGCGCTGCTTTCTCGGGGTCCTCTGGCGGGGCGCTTGTCGCAGCGGCGCTCTGCACCGGCGTGGATATTGAGGCGATCACACGCTTCGTCATCGAATGCCAACCCGAGTGCGAATTCAACCCGTGGCGCATGCTACCGTGCGCGGAGGAGGCGCTCCGCCTTTTCCTGCCCGCGGATGCGCACACTAAAGCGCAGAACCGACTGCGCGTGCTAGTGACGCGGATGACGTGGCGCTTCTGGAAGCGCTGGGTGCTGCGTCCGGAGGCGATCAGCACCTTCGGCGGCCGGGACGAGCTCGCGCAGATCCTACGCGCCTCGTGCCACATCCCGGTGCTCGGCGGGCTGGCGCCCTACAACGTGCGCAGCTCCAACGGCACCTCGCGAGGCGCCTTCTACGATGGCCTATTCTGGCCGTCGATGATGTACATGTGGCGCGCCTTCGACGCCTCAGACGCCGTGCTCAAGATCAGCGGCCTCGGCTGGCCAACTGCGCACGTCAAACTGCCGTTGCTCGTGCCGCCGCACTGGATCGTGCTCCCGCCCTCGCAGCAGACGCTGTGGCGGCTTTACGCGGCCGGTTACGACGACACGGCGCAGTTCTTCGCTCGCGAGTCGGCCCGACGATGGCTCTCTGCCCGCCGCTCCGCCAGCGGCGCGCCCGCACTGCCGGCCCCTTCAGAGCTCCCGATCCCTCCCGCGCGGCGCGACCGGACCCTGCTTCGTCGGATCGCTCTGGGCTGGCTGCAGCTGATCCTGCTCACGCTGCTCTTCCCGTTCGTGCCGCCCTACCTGGCCGTGCGCGCTCTGCTGCGAGCACCGAGCCCGCTTGAGCTGCGGCGCGCGCGCGAGGCTGCGGAGCCGCCCGAGGTCGCCGCAGCAGACCTGTCGCCGCCCCTCTCGGAGCCGTCGCGGTCCGCGGACCCAAGGGATCTGAGCTTCGTGATGCTCGCGCTGCGCCGCGCCTTCGTGATGATGCTTATGCTCGTCGTCTGGCCGTTGTGCGCACTCCTCATCTGCCTACGCATCATGTGGCCCGTCGAGAGCGAAGTCGAGTCTGGGGGGTTCTTTGCTATGCTCCCGCCGGCTCAGCCTACCGCCGGCACTGCGCCGCCGCTGTCGCTCGATGAGCGAGGCAAGCACTCGATGCCGTCGTCGCCCGAAAAGGACCAGCCGCCGTCCGCCACCGGGCGCGGAATACATCGGCGAGCGCCATCCACCGGGCTGGGCGACGAGGAGGACGGCTTAAAGCGCTTGCGCCAGGGTCGTGCGACTCGAACGAGCCGCGAGAGCCACGAGAGGTTCGAGACCACACCGCTGCTCGCACCGGACCCGGCAAGTCCGCAGCCGGGGCGTGCGAGCGAGCTGCAAGAGCAGCGGATCATAAGGTGAGACCGAGGCCCAGCCTTAGTTTATGGTTATGTGTCGGGGAAACTACTAGAGAGTAGGAATTAGAGTGAACAGTGTAGCGAGAGACCAGGCCGCCCGCCCCGGGGCCCGGCAGCCCGGGACCCCGGCGCGGCGGGCACGCACGTCCGTTAAAGGGTAAATAAGACTAAAGCATCATTGGACTAAAGTTAAGCAGTAAAGTCTAAAAAAACTAAGCGACGGATATGGGGTAGGGCTCCCGCCTCAACCTGATCTGGCGGAGCCAGGTTGAGTCCAACATGGGATGGGGAGCACCCCACGGCCGGAACAGCGCTGTCTGCTTTTTTTCCGTCGGGAAGGCTGTGAACTCGAACACGTTCGCACCCCGAATCGTGAACGAATCGCCCGCGGCTTTTCGTTTGCCCTGGGGCTCTCGCGGCAGCGCGACCGGCGAGACGTCACTGCCTCGCGAGCTCTCTGCCTAGCAGGTGAAGAGCGACGTTCACGCGTACAGAGTTGCCTCGGGAATGACCAGTGCAGTGGAAAGCAACCTCCTCGAGCTCTGGAGGAACCGGAATGACGGGCCGACAGTTGCGAAATGTTGCCAGGCGCTCCTCGAGGCCGCACCAAAGGAGCTGGGTACGGTTGAGTTGTACCTACCGCAATTTGCGCACATTGTCATCGCGCTCCCAACCAGCGTGGCCAACGTTGCGGCCATCGAGCGCTACCTTCTCTCCGTTTCTCAGATCTCGATCCACCTGGTGAGAGCGGGCACCACACGCGAGATCCGGAAATGCCTCAGCTGCGGCTGCCTTGACGCAGCGCATAGCCTCACGATCTCTGACGCATGCGCCCTCTGGTTCGCTCCGATGCAGGCGCTACAACTGTTTTGGATGCTCTTCGCATCCCTGCAGGAAAACCGACCGAAGCGCGGCGGCGACCGGACCAAGTACGTGCGCTGCGCGCGGCTGATAGTGGAGCTCGAGCAGTGCGTGGTGTACGGCACGCACCCGAACCTCGAGGGCAAGACGGCGGAATTGATGAGGGAGTGCGCGTCCGTGACGGACGCGGTGCTCGGTGGCGTGCCGACGGCATCGGACTCGAAGGTGGGTGAGATCTCGATTAGCGGCACGCTGAATAAGAAGGGTGGGGGCTTCTCGCGCTTCGGACGGCGCAACTGGCACCAGCGCTACTGTGAGGTACGTGACCGCGTCTTCTACTACTACAACCAACCCGACAGCGCGAGCGCCTCGCACCACCTCGACAAACCAAAGGGTTCGATGGCACTCAACACGGCGACCATCACAGCACCGAAGAGCTCTCGGTACGAGCACTACTTTGTGCTCACGTGCAAGCAGACGGGGCTCGTGTTCCACCTGCAGGCGGCGTCGGCCGCCGAGATGAAGCATTGGATCACCAAGCTCACCGCGCTCTCGGCACTGCCCGCGCCTCCCGGCATGCCCAGTAAGGGACAGTCCGAGCTCCTCGAGAATGTCATCGAGAAGCTCCACGAAGAGGAGACGCCACGCGAGGGGCACTGCTCGGAGAAGTTCGACGCGTTCCTGGACGAGCAGTACGCGACGTACATGAAATCCCACGGGGGCCTCGCCGACTCGATGCTGCGCGCACGCAAGATCTATGAGTACTTCAACTCTCAGCGCGAGTTCACGCGCGCAATGACCGACGCGGCCGAGTCGCTGCGCGCGCTCGCGCCGACGGCGCGGCAGGCGGCGCTGCAGCATCACCTCGAGCATATTCAGCTGCCGCAGCGCTCCTACTTCCCGCTCTCGCACTCGGACGAGAAGTGCAGCTCGCTGCTGCGCTTTCCGACCGGCGAGTCCATCGTCTTCAATACGAAAGCGCGCTGCCCGCTTATGCTCATCTGCGAGACACGGCGCGAGCCCTACACCGTGGGCTCGATCGCAGAGCACGTCTCGAGCGCGCCTATGGAGGGTGGCGCGCGCGCGGCCGCCGTGTCCGCGACCCTTGGCGTGGTTGTGCTCGAGTCACCACTCTCCTCGCCATCCCGTGAGAGCGCAGCAGTGGTGCCCACGATGGCCGAGAAGAAACGAGAGCCGTGGGCCAAGAAGGTGCAGCGGCTACGCGAGACGTCACAGCTCTCGAGCGTCAAAGGATGGGAGCTGCGCTCGTTTATCGTCAAGTCCAACGATGACCTGCGCCAGGAGGTGTTCATCATGCAAATGATCAAGTACTTCGGCTCCATCTGGCCGGCCAGTTGCTGGCTCAACTATTACCATATCCTCGCGACAGGGCCCGACACTGGGTTGATTGAGACGATCATTGCGTCCTTCGACCTGGATGCCCTCAAAAGGCGGGAGGGCTACACGACGCTGCGCAACCTCTTCGTGCAGCGGCACGGCGCGCCCGGCTCGGAGATGTTCTTGCAGGCACAGAGCAACTTTGTCCGGTCACTCGCAGCCTATTCGGTCGTGATGTGGCTCCTGCTGCTGCGTGACCGGCACAATGGAAATCTGATGCTCTCGGACTCAGGGCACTACTTCCACATCGACTTCGGCTTCTGCCTGGGCCACTCGACCGGCAAGCAGATCGGCGGGCTCGTCGAGTGCTCGCCTTTCAAGCTGACGCGCGAGTACATAGAGCTACTCGACGGCGTCGGCTCACCTGTGTACGAGCAGTACTGCAAGGCATGCATCGAGGCCATGGTGATCGCGCACGACCACGCAGCGACGATCTGCACCATCGTCGAAATCGTGGGCACTGGCTCGCGCTTCCCGTGCTTCAAGCAGACGCATGTGAGCAAAGTCATCCCGAGGCTCAAGAAACGTCTCTTCGTCGACCTGCCGCGCGAGCAGGTGCCTGCTGCCTTCCGCACGGTCATCGACAAAGCCGCGGGCCACTGGGGCTCGCGCAACTACGACTGGTTCCAAAATAAGCAGCGCGGCATCGCCATCTGAGCGCAGCTGGCACGCCATGACGTGTGCTATGGCCATTCCACAGAGTGCACAGAGGTGGCACATAGCGGCGTGGGCACGGCTCCGTACAGAGTGATGTGAGCATGGCCGAGGGGCTTGAGGCTGTGTGTCCATGTGCCCATGTACTGGGTAGCCCGAGGACCGACAGGGCGTGCGTCATCGAACGTTGCGAGTGCGACGATGCCCTCTATTACGATGATGCCGACGCGTGCGAGGACCCTTTCCGCACTCGGTGCGCTGGAGGAGAGGAACGGCTCCATGGAGCTTTATGTGGGGGGGGCGAGCGTCGCCAAATCCCCCATTGCTATAGCACAATTTGTCCGTGGATTCGCAAGATCTTGCGGGGCATGTGGCGTGCTGGGGGGGGTGGACGGTGGTGCTGGCAATGGCGAGCTAGCGGGCCTGGCGTGGGCGGCTATCGGGAGCCGGGTCCGTCACGGGAATTCAAAATCTCAGCCTGGTGCGCGGCGGTGGTGGTGGGGATAGGGTGTGTGAATCAAGAATGAAGAAAGAAAACCTCCCCCTACCCCTTTGGGTCAATCACTCGGCGAATTCAAAATAATCGGTCGGGTCGCGGGACGACGCCGGGGCTCCCGCATGGGCTCCCGGGGGCGGGGCGCGGCCGCGGGCGGGGCGTGCGGCGGGGTCGTCGCAGGCTCGCGCGGCCCGGCCCGGGTAGGTCCCAACGCGGCTACACTAGAACACTACGGTGCCGTGTGAGTGCGTGGTGAAGTCTGGAAGTAGTACTTCGTTGCCTAAAGTACAAGTGGAGTAAGAGGCAGACTCAGGCCCTCTGAAATGCGGCGCGGACCGCACGTCTTTGGCGTCGCCCAAGACCGAACGGAGACGGACGGCAGACGCAGACGACGCGGACGGGCGCCGCCCGAAAGCATCGGCCGCAAAAAGCTGCGCGGCACAGCTCGGGTTCGGAGCTCGCAGCTCGTCTTTTCTCATCGGCGACGTGTCCTCCCAGTGTTGAAGCACATGGGGATGCGCGTGCGGCGGAGTGTGAGGGAAAAACTCACGAGGCATGGCTGCAACACCACATGTAAGAGCTGGGGCATCGACTGGCACGGCAGCGCAGATGCGACGCCTTGCCACAAGCAAAGCATCGCGAAGAAGCCGAGCATGCTCGGCATCCGGAAGTAGCAACTGAAGAACCCAACGGCCGCCACCACGAGGCCCATCAACCCAATCGTGAGCAGAAATTCGGTCTCCACCTCACGCAATCGAAGCTCATACAAGATGGCAATCAGCACTATGAAGTCGCAAAGCAGTCCCACCAAAAGCGGTGCGCGGGGCGAGCTGTTCTCATCTGGAGCTCCGGGGTGCATGAGAACGAGGATTCCGCTCGACGGCGGTGAGCCATTGGAGAGGGGATCGAGCGAGGGGCGATCTTCTGAAGCTGCACCGCGCAGAGGCATCCCGAGGTGGAAGCAGCCATCAGGCGTGACGACGGCGTTGGGGAAGCTCCCGGCTGGCGCGACCCAGCCGTGTTGTGAAGCTCCCGGCTGCTGCGTGCGCGAGTAGAACTGCATGACACGAGAGTCCTTGTGGACTTCGCGGTCGTTATATTCATATGAATTCTCCGCGTCTCATATGGGAACATGTAAGGTGTGTGTATTCTGAGCGGGCAGTAACAGTGCCGTAGCACCGGTTGTCGCGTCTGTCGTGTTAACGTTCACATAAACAACAGCGGTCGTCATTCACGACACTCTAGACCCAAGTTCGATTTGGCTGTTGTGGGGAAGAGGATGTTTCTCCAGATTGTGTCGAAACGGAAATCCGTCGAAAAGCCGAGCACACGCAGCACACCTCGCGCTCAAATTTGCGGTGCGTCCCCTCGCCAATCGCCGACGCGGGGCGATGCCACTCTCGCCCGGTGGTTTCGCCTCGGCGCCCGATGACATGGATGCGCTTCAAGAGATCATGGACGCCAATCATAAACTGCATGCTAGCCTAGTGATTCAGGAATACCTCCGCAGCAAACCAGGACGGAAGGAGGAGCGCAAAAGGGAGTATGAAGAGTTGCGCGCAAGACGAGCGTGGTTGGCGGAGGAGAGGATTTGGGCAATAAAGGCGGCGGAAGAGCAGGCGGTGGAGGACGACGCCATTGCCAAGGGCTATGCGAACGCTGCCGAGATGAAGGAGGCGGAGGCAGCGACGGAGGAGGCAGCCGCGGAGGCAGCATCGGCGGAGGCAGCGGTGGCCGAGGTGGCGGCCGAGAAGGTCGCGGCTGAGGCGTTGGCGGCCGAAATGGCGGCGGCCCAACCGGTAGTGGCCAAGGATGCGGCGGGCAAAGAGGCGGCGGCGCTTGCAAAGGTCTCTCGCGCTGCCAGGGCTCATCGCGGCTATCAAATGCTCAACGACGACGACGACGACGTCGAGACCGGTACTCGCGCCAGGTCGACCTCCTCTGTGGAAGGGTCTGCCTCAAACTTTGCTATACCAGGCGTACTAGCCTTGCTCATTCTTGGCATCGTGTTCGTCGTCGCGGCAAACCCAGTTGTGACATCACCGGCGCCAGTCGTTCCGCCGCCTCCGCCGATATTCATCGTCGACGTCTCCCCGTCAATCGAATTGGTGGCGTCTCCCCCATCAATTACTGAGGGGATGACGGCGGCAATTCCAGTTGAATTGGTGGTTCCGCCTCCTACTCCGCCTCCTAGCCCATCTCCGCCCCCGCCTCCGCCCCCGCCTCCCCCTCCGCCCCCGCCTCCGCCTCCTCCGTTACTAATGCGACTCCCGTCGCCGCCACCGCCTCCATCTCTATCAGAAACCCCTTTCAGCTGTCGCGGTGTCACGTATTCCGGCTCATTTTGCCCTCCATCAGTGGACGTGCGGTGCTGTTACAAGTCAGGATTGTGAACAGCGCCCTCACGCCTCAGCGCTCCAGGGCTCAGGCCCTCTCCCAAGAAGCAACGATCAATTACACGACAGCGCGCTCTTCGCGCTCCAATATCAGGATGTGTGTGCAGTGTGTGTGTGTGCGTGCGTGCGTGCGTGTTCAAAGCAGGGCGGTGGTGGTGGGACGAAGCGGTATGTCGCCCACTTCCTTCACACCAAAGGGTGATAACGCGTTTCCGCCGCGCGCCCGAAGGGATGCCGGCGGTGCAAGCCGTCGGAGCTCGGGCGCTTGACTTGACGACGCGCGCGCATATCGATGCAGCGCGGACACGCGGCAACCACTACGGCGAAATCGACTCTGACGGTGGCATTGATGTGGCCATCCGCGCCGTGAGCGTCGACAACGAGGTGATTCTTCTGCACGCCGACCGCCGGCGACAACGGCTGCTCGTGAACCTCATCGCGCAGTTCAACAGTTTCAAAATCGACCACATCCTAGTGCTTGGCTTCTCAGCCGAGACGTGCCGCCGCATGCGCGTTGGAGGGCGCATAGGATGCGTCACGTCGCGGCATCAGATTGAGGCGATGCTGCACGTAAGCAAGAATTTCGTCGCGTGGCTCCAACGCTTTCGGCTAATCAAGCGGCTGGCCGAGCGCGGCATCAACGTCATGGCCTTGGATACGGATGTGGCGGTGCGCGCCAACCCGTACCCCAGCCTCCGCAGCGCCTTTGGTGGGTACCGGCTGGTGACCACTTTTGACTATAAGGGCGGCTTCGCAAACACGAACATAGGCTTCATGTACCTGCGGAACGCCACGATCGGCACGGCCATCAACGGCCTATTCCTCGAGTTCGAGCGGCGCATCGCGCTTGCATTGCAGCTGCTCCCGGGGCTGCCGAGCGCGCGCAAGCCCACGTTCAAGAACCAGTACCTCTGGGACCAAAATCTGTGGAACAAGGTTTTGCTGTCAGACATGGCCGGCCGTGCTGTCTTCCTTCCTGATGGCGCGGACAGCGCATGGACGTCGGCGCATCGCGAGCAGCTGCGCGCGCGCCTATACTGGCACGAGGCCACCATGGCGACGCCACCCGAGCTGCAGGTACGCTCCCCGTGGGGCACCAGCACGGAGCGCTACTTGTGGTATGAGTTGCGACGCCACCCCGCCATTGGCGCTATCGGTGCCACCGTCGGCGCTGGTGCCGCGTCTGAAGCACGCGCGGCAGGTGGCCACGGCATGGGCATGTCTTCAGGTGGCAGTGGCGAGCGCGTCATGCTGGCGCCAGCGTGGCTCGTAGCTATGGAAAATGGTATCGGGCACAAGGGCAAGCATTGGCTGTATGGCGCGACGCCGACGCCCGCGCTGCTGGTGCACTACACTTGCACCACGCAGACCGAGGCGGCGCGTGCCTGGCCGCTGAGGCTCTTTGGCCACTGGCACGAGGCGGCCGTCAGCCGGGAGGCGGGTGCGGCGGTGATGGACGCGGGCGCAACCGGCGGAGAGGGAGAAACGGACGACATCGCAGCGCGTGGTGCTTCGTCTCATTTGGGAAGGGCCGTTGCGGCGGTCGCTCCGCACGCGATGGTGCCGCCGCCGCCGCCGCCGCCGCCGCCGCGGCTGCTGGCCCTTGTGGACGGCACGCTCGCTCACCCGCTGCCACCGCTGGCGTGGGGCACTCTCAATGCCATCCACGCCGTGCTCGGCGCATTGGCGAGCCTAAGTGGAAGGACGCTGGTGGCACCGGCGATCAACTGCACTGGGGTGGCCGACCGCAAAAAGATCGAGGCGCCCGAGTGGAGACGCCGTCCTGGGCAGCCGAAGACTCGTGGCTTGGGGCTCTCGACCCGCTGCTTCTGGCATGTGCACTCGCCCCATGGCGTGCGCTGCGTGCTGCGCATCGGCGGGTGTGGTGACCTCGCTGCGCCCCACGAGGCAGAGGAAGCGGCCGCTGCCACAGCCTCGCGCGGGGCTGCGACGCCATCCGTGGTGCACGTCGACCTGAGCGGTGAGGGCGAGAGCGTCGCTGGCACGAGAGGAGTGGAGGCGCTACTCGCTCACACTCGAGCTCACACGGCGCCGATTGCCCCAGCGGCCGCCGCCAAGGCGCTTGCGAGCAGCACACCACTTCTCTACATCAAGCTGACGCTGCCCGCGGCCGATCGGCTCGCCACGGCAGACTCCATGGACGAACGCGAGCATCAACGGCTGCTCGACCACCTGCTCGGCCGAGGGCGACGCGCGCCCGCGGTCGCCATCGACCCGAGGCTGCACGACGCGCTCCGAGCCTTCAGGAGGCGGTGTCACGACCTAAGCAACGGGCCAACGTGCAACAACATTTGCTCGTGAGGTAACGCGTGTGCTGAAAGCGGGGACTGATGACCGCGGTCATCAAACCTCCACGCAGCTATTTTGACGTTACGTTACATGGGCCTCCACAAATAGAGATCGCGTGGAGAGGGGCAGCGTGCCCATATTAGAACGCGAGGGCAGACTCGAGCGAATCGATCGCGCGCGCGCGCCCGCGTCCGTCGTGCGTCACACGTGAGCGCGTACTGCTGAGGTCCCCAAAGCAGCAGCCCTCGCCGATCATGGGACGCCGGAAAATAGAGATCGCCCGAATCACCAATGAGCGCCACCGCACCGTCACGTTCGCGAAGCGCAAGGCGGGGCTGATAAAGAAGGCCACCGAACTTGCAATCCTGTGCGACGCGACGGTTGGCCTGATCGTCTTCAGCAGCAATCATAAGATGACCGTATACTCGAGCTCGAGCCTTGAGGACGTGCTCGAGGGTTGGCGTACCTATGGGGAGATGCCGGAGGTGTGTCCACCCTGCCGCCCGCTCGCTCTCCCTGGGCCTTTTTGTTCCGTGTTGGCGCCGTGCCGCTCACCGTTGGGACGCGCCCGTCTGCGGACGCAGGTGATTACTACGGCGGACTATTTTCGCGATAAGGTGCGGGCGGCGGGTGCTTCTGGCAAGGGGGGTGATGACGACGACGACGATGAGGACGACGAGGACGAGCGCTACAATGGAGGCGGTCCGCTCCCGCACAAGCCACCGCACGTGGGCGGATCGGGGCCGATGTCTGGCTCGGCGGTGGCCGCCGCAGCCATGTGCATGCAGCAGATGGGCGCCCAAGTGCACGGCATGGGCGGTTACCAACTGATGGCCGCGATGCCCCCACAGACGATGGACCCGCAAGCGATGATCGCCCCGCAGCCACCCCCTGGCGCTTCGCAGATCCCCCCCAGTGCATGTGGCCCAAGCGCATGGCCCCAGCACCAGTTGCTCCAGATGGCGGCGGCGCAGCAGCAGCAGCAGCAGCAGCAGCAGCAGCAGCAGCAGCAGCAGCAGCAGCAGCAGCAGCAGCAGCAGCTTCTCCAGCAGCAGCAGCAGCTTCTGCAGCAGCAGCATCAGCAGCAGCAGCAGCAGCTCCTCATGCAGCAGCAGCAGCAGCAGCAAGCCGTCTATAATAGCTTCATGCATCAGTACCAATGCTATCCGGCACAGCCGCTAGGTGCCAACGGCTCGTACGCGCAGCCGCAGCACGCTCAGCAGCCACCGCCGCCGGCCGAGCCGCAGCATGCGGGAATGCACAGCCAGAAGCAGATTTCGCCGGGGTCTATGCCGATGCACATGCAGATGCCACCCAACAGTATGCCTCCCGCACAAGCGCCCGTGCAGTACGAGTACATTGATCACTCAGGATGGTCTTCAATTCCTGGCGTGCCGGTCGGCATGCCCCCCGTCATGCCCCCCGGTATCACCCCCGGCATCGCCCCCGGCATCACCCCCGGCATCGCCCCCGGCATCGCCCCCGGCACGCCCTTCGGCATGATCGGCCACCCTCCAGGCATGGCGCCCAGCATGCCACTCTCAGCCATGGCGCCCACGCCCCCCCCGATACTGAGCCAACTGCCGACGGCTGGATCGACGGGCATGACATCGATTCCCACCGGCGTACTGGCCCCAGCGACGATATCGCCGAAGAACTTGCTGCCCACGGCGGCAGCGTTCGTGGACATGGCCGAACCTGCCCCTGCCGTAATGGAACCGGCGGAGCGGGTTGCCCTGGCGCTCGCATCATCTCTCTACCCGACAGCGATCGCCCCCTCGAGCGCCCCCGCCGAGAAGGAGCCACCGCGCACGGCACTCTCGATCGTACCCCCCGAGCGAGTCCCGATTAATTGCACGACCGTGATTGTCGGCCCCACGTCCTCTGTCACGACGCCGACGGCCGCCGCGGGGGACGGTGCCGCCTCGAACTTCGATAAGGCCGGCATGCGCCCCCATGCCTACCCGCCGACGTCGGCCCCCCCGTCGTTCCCAACGGCGAGCTTAGGGCCGACGCCGGGCTGCTACTCCCCCACGAAGCAATCGCCCCTGGCCCCCGGCGTGGTCGCGCCCGTGCACGCCGCACAACCCATCATGTACGGGCAGCCGACCGCGTTCGTGATCCAGCAGCCAGGGTATGGCCCTCCAGGGTATGGCCCCTCCGTGCCCTCGCCGCTCTCACCGCTGGGGACGGCAGGTGACGCGTATTCGGCCCTGGCGCAGGAGGGGGCCACTCATGCGGCCTCGCCCGGAAGTCGCGTTATCGCCGGCCGTTAGGGCGGCCGTTGAAGAGGCAAACGCCAAAGGAGGGTGATCCTCCACTGCGCGGGGCGAAAACGGCACGGGTTTGCACCCCGCGCGACCTTGAGCACGTGCTCAGCTGCGGGAGATGTGGGAATGACTGAGCACTTCAACGTGCGTGGCGCACGTGTGGGTATGCTCGTGGGGAATCCGAGGGGGGGCTGCGAAGCTATGAGAAGCGTCGGGGAGCGAGTCCACTCGTACCATGGAGGATGCAAGGGAAACTCTCGCCGTTCGCCATGGCGGCCTGGCGGCTGAGCAGGGGCCGGTGCGCCGCGAGGAGTGGCGTGCGGCAGGCCTCTTGAAGGGTTAAATCGCTCGATGGGTGGGGATGGCGGAGGCACAGACGGGCGGTGGGGGGGCATGCGATGGCACTGTGGCTGCCGCTTTGTGAGAAGTGGCTGTCGCATTGTGCGGTCTGGTTGCCATCATTTGATTAGTGGCGCAGCTCGTCATCGGACGAGAGCGACTTCCGCTTGATATGCGAGGGGAGGAGCTGGTACGATACCTCTGAACTGTAGGAGGCATGGGTGTGTCGGCGGGTCGGGTGTCTCGGGTGTAGACCGGAAGCGGCTAACCGACTGCGTACGCGTGGCGGCACAGTGTCCGTGAGGCGCTTCGGTACCAACGGTTCGAGTGTGCTATGTGAGTATGTCGGTGCGCATGGCGCGGCTATCGTACGGGCGGCTACGGCCGCGGTCGGCCGTGCCGCGGCCGGCGTAATGGACTAGACGTCGAGCTAGACGGTGTGCACGCAGCAAGGGCGGGGGGGGCGGGGCGCTCGGCGGGGCCGTGTGAGAGATCACCCCCTGTTCCACGATTTGTTTGAGCATCATTGAGGCGGCACCGCCACTATGTCGACTGACGGGCTCGCGGGCTCGGACCTCGGAGTCGGACGCGGGCGCCGACCGAACGCCGCCCCGGCGCGCGGCGGCGCGCGTGCGCGGCGGCCGCGGGGCCCGCCGGACCGCGACCGGGCCGGGCCAAACTTACAAAACAGCCAATTCACAGCCGATTCACACTGCCCTGTAACGACGTCTCCCAAGTGAGTCCTCGAAGCCCAAGAGGATGGCCGGTGTCGGCCGCGTGCACTCCGACGACCGCGTGCGCGGCAAGAGCCGTGATCAGCGGCGAAGGGACAGGCGGAGGGAGCAGCGTAAGAATGCCGAGGTTGCTGGCATTCCGAAACACCGTGCTGTCACACTCAAAACGTCTGCGGACGGCAAGCGCATTGTCAAGAGCCTCAGCGCCAAAAAGATCAAGAAGAAGGATCAGCGGTTGCGGCTTCTCAGCAAGAGCGGAGCTACGAGCGCTGCAGCCATGGACATCTGAGTCTGAGACGCATCTGAGCAGTCTCTGCAGCCTGAACAAATAAATCGAGAGTTCCCAACCCGAAAGCCGTACCTCTCTGGGCACCAGGGCATGTAAGTAAGTAAGTAACAACCGCCGCGGAGCGGCAACGGCACACGTGGCGAGGGCACGGACCCAAGCATGCAAAGCGTGGCGTTATGGGGGAACACCGATGTCAGGCATCAGTCATGCTCATCCCATTTCTACACGCTGAACACTCTCACAAACGTCAAAACTCTCACCAACCGGCGCCCACTCATGCGCCCGCTCTCCGTCCGGTTTCTGAGTCTGCAGTCTCACCTTCGGAATGCTTCTTATCTTCATCCTGAGCTCGCCTCTTTGCAACGCCATCCTTCCTTGCCCTTTTTCCCAAGTCCTCGGGCGCGTATATCTTGCCTTTTCGTTTTCGAGACGTCGTGCTTCTGTACACTGTAGCTGTCTGCTCGCTGATCCGCCGGTGACGGCATCGCCATCGGCCGATCCGCGATCGGGCGTGTGATGCCTAACGTAAGCCTACCCACGACGCCACGAGTCCTGCCACGGGTTGCCTTCTTCGTGTCTTCTCCAACCGAACCCACAGCACTCAACAAGTGTACCCGCAGCTGTGCCTTCCCCTCATCGAGATTGAGGGTCGCTCTCGTCCGACTTGGACAATCCACGCTGTAGTGGACGGGCCGGGGATTACCGATATCCGATTAGAGGCAAGAGGGCATGTCGGCATGAAAACGGACATTCGGAATGTGACATTGCTGACGTAGTATTACCAATTTCCAATGTTATGTAACCAGTGAGGAGCAGAGGGCCAGAGGGAAAGTAGGTAGGCTCTGATGTTCTATCATACATGTTCGCTGAACCTGAAGCATGCGCTCGCGGCCAGCGGCGACAGACGAGGGGCGCCGACCACGACGTGAGAGAGGCTTGCGGGCGGTTGGGGCGGGGAGAGCCGAGAGACGCGCAAGACCACACACCGCCGCGAGCGCTAATTGCAGAACGTGCCACATGGCAGCGCTTGGGTCTCGCAGGCCTTGCATTCACAGCTTGGCGCCGCGGTCACACCTTGAAGCTGCTCGTCAGTAACGACTTTTGAGAGTCGAGGTCGGATTTGTGAGGCGACTTCCAGGTGCCGCGCCATTCCTTGCCACGCTTGAGGTCCTCACAGACCTTGATGTGGCGGCCGAGGCGGTCGGGCAGGAACTTGCGCCCGCAGTGCTGGCACGCCTGGCGCGTGTCCACGGCGGACACGGTCGAGATCTCGCTGGGGTCGATCAATCCCGCGTTGATGGCCTTGAGCTCTTCGGAGATTGAGTTGAACCGAATCTCTTCTCGCGTGTTGCGCCGGCGAGCCATCTCCTCCTCCTCGGCCGCGTCGGCGGGCTGCACCGTGCCGCCCTCGCCATCCTCCGCGAACTCGCTCCACGGGATGGTGCCGTCCCCGTCGTCCTCCGGATCGCGTCCCTTGGCTTTGGATTTCGGTTTGGTTTTGGGCACTGGTCGCTTGGGCACTGGCGACACTTGCGTCGAGATATTCTCCTCGGGGTACTCGTCGTACGACGGCGCCTGCTGCTGCTGCTTCTGCTTGGGCTGCGGGTGCTTTCCAGGTGGCCGGTCGTCGGCGCGCGGGGACGCAGGCCGCACCTTCGGATCAGCCTTGGGCGGGCGATCGGCCGGTCCAGGCTTCCTAGGTGCCTCGGACTGGGGAAGCGGGGAGCCGGACGGGCGCTGCGCAAGCGGGCGCTGTGCAAGCGGGGAAGCGGGGTCTGCTGCCCGGCTGCCGGGGCGCGGCTGCTGCTGCTGCTGCTGCCATACGGCCTCGTCACTCGGCTTTTGGCTTTTCTGCTGCTGCTGCCATGCGGCAGGCGGTGGCGTGGGCACGTCGGCGTCGACTACGGCGTTGCCAAAATTGGTCTCGAGCGTCACAATGGTAGCCTGCTGCGCCTGCAGCTGCTGCATGAGCTGTCCGATCAGCCTCGTGTCATCCGTCAGCTCACCCTCGCTCATCGCAAGCAACCCCGAAAGGAAAGAGTCCGTCGCCCATGGATGCACCTTGGCGATATAGGCATAATCGTTCCGGTCGAGCTCGGGCACGAGGTCGATGATCGCCGCGAGCGCCTCGGTCAGAAGCTCTGCTTTCTCCGAAGCCATGTATCCAGCGTCCGGCTGGCTGGCAGTCACCTTCGCCTTTTGACTTCGCCTTTTAGTTGAGACGTCTCGCGCGCCGTCGCGGTCACTTTTTTCCGTGAGTGGGACAGAAATTGACGTTCGATTGTCTCGGAGATCTCGCACGATTTCGTTTCGTCGCCGCCCTCTTCGAGAGCTCTCTTCGAGCACCGACCCACACAAGTTCATACCGGTACGCATGAGAACACGTTTACACTCCATCGCCGAACTCATCGCGCTCAACGGTGCGACAGTGGCCTGCATATGCGCGACCCTGTCGGTTCTCAACCCGTCCAACCCAAAGGCCCGCGGCGAGCTCTCGACTGACGCGGTGAATTCTGCCACTGTCTTGGGCACCCTGCTCAATGGGCTGATGGCGTTCACGGTGGTGCGGTTGCTATGCTACCAAAGCCCGGAGGTGAGAGCACCACGAGCCGTGAAGCACGACGCCAGCACCTCCGTGATCGACGATTCCTGGCGCGACGCACTTCGCCAATACCGCCCCAATGATCTTCGACCGCCGATTGCGTGGCCGACCGTTGCCCTAGCCCTTGTTGGCGTAGGCGCATGGCTGGGCGGTGCGTGGGCTGGGCACACTCGTCGGGTGCCATCGGGGCTGGCGTCGCTCATCTGTGCGGTCGGTATCTTCCTCAGCTTCACTCCCATGCATGACGCGGTCCATCGCGCCCTCGTGCCCAAGTCGCACGTCTGGAACGATGTGCTCGGCTACTTGTCCGCTCTCCCTTTTGCGGGCGTGTATCGCGTCTTTTCGTTCATCCACCTCGCGCATCACGCGCATCTGAACGATCCGGCAAGCGATCCCGATCATTGGGCTGGATCTGGGCCCTTGCTCTTCTTGCCGCTTCGCTGGCTGACGGCCTTCAACAATTACCACGCCTACGCGGTGGGCAGGTCGCTCGACGAAGTGAGATGGGAGCGCGTCGTCAATCTGGACCTGGGCGTGATCATGCCCGCGTTCTTGACAGTGTTGTGGTGGATGTGGGATATGTCGGCGATCCACTATTGGTTGCTCCCCTTCTTGGGTTCGACCACTTGGTTGATGTATGTCTTCGACTACTTGCCGCATCGTCCGCATCACTACACCACCGACCCATTCGTCGCCACCTCAGTTATCACCGGCGCGCCCTCCCTCATTAGGAAGGACGCGCCCTCGCCGTTCCTGACGGCCCTCTTGCTCTCGCAGAACATGCACAACGTGCACCACCTCATGCCCACAGTGCCCTTCTATCGATACGGCCTTGTCTGGACAGCTTGCGCCGACGAGCTGCGCCGACGCGGTACGAGAGAGCTACCGTGGCTGCTTTGGCCTTCTCGCGAGGCCCACTTGCCCGAGCTGCACGCCGAGAGCCACGCAAAGCTTGAGTGAGTAGGAGGAAGCGGACCAACAGGCTGGCTCCGCTGCAGCGCGCGCTTCGCCACCTCCGCCATGCAAGCCGCCGACGCCCAAACCGTCCTCAACGCCGCCAGCGCGCGCATGCTCCGCGTCTCGTATGGGGTCATGTAAGGTGTGTGTCAGTGTGTATCCTGAGCGGGCAGTAACAGTCCGTAGCACCGGTTGTCGCGTCTGTCGTGTTAACGTTCACACGAGGCCGTGTTCACGGGGCTCACAATTACCCCATGTCGGTGCCTCGTGTCAGCCGAGCGGTCACCCACCGCCGTGGTGGATTACAGACACCCGATGAGCGTTTTGCCGGCTGCACTCTTTTTGGCTGGCTCGCGTCGCCATACACGGCCAAGGTGCGCGCGTTGCTGGCGTATAAGGGCATCCCGTTCACTGACGCGACACCATCGGCGCTGCAGCTGCTGGCTCGCATCAAGCCAAGTGTCGGCAGACTCATCATGCCCACGGTGCGGCTTGGAAATGGCGAATGGCGGCAGGACTCTGCCGTTATCTGCGACGAGATCGAGTCGCAGCACCCACAGCCAATCACGAAGCCGTCTGGGGCGGCGCAGCAGCTGGCATCGCTCATGATCGAGCTGCACGCCGATGAATGGCTACCAATGCTCGCGTTGCACCACCGATGGAACGACGCCGAGAATGCTGCCTGGGCCACGCGCGAGTTTGGACGCTGCGCCTTCCCGCTTCTGCCCGCCGCCATCTCGGCGCGGCTCGTCGCACCGTTCGTCTCGAAGATGCAGAGCTTCCGCACGGTGCAGGGCGTGCAAAGCGAGGCGACGCGAGCAGGCGCCGAGCGCTACTCGACCACGCTGATCTCGGCGCTGGAGGGCCATTTCGGCGCGGCCTCGCACGCCTTCCTGCTCGGCGATCGGCCGTGCAGGGGCGACTTCTCACTCTACGGGCCACTTTGGGCCCATCTGTACCGCGACCCACACTCGCGCGAGGCGCTCTTTGGGGGGGCACCGAACGTCGTCCGCTGGATGGAGAGATTGCATGGCCATGCCACAGACCCGGCCTTTCCGAACCTGCCTTGCCGCCGCCACGACGCGACTCCAGGTGACACCATCTCCGGTGCATTCCTAGCATCTGATGAGGTACCAGCGACGCTCGACCCGCTGTTCCGCGGCCTCTTCGCAGAGCACTGGCCCTTTCTCGCGCAACTCGTGCACGCGCTCGATGCGCACCTCGATGGGGCTGCCGCGGAGGCCAAGACCGCCCGTGGGAGTGCCACCGCCGCTGCCACCTCGGAGCCGCCGCTGCCGCTCCACGTGCCGCGTGCCCTCGAGTATGGTGCCTTTACCGTCGGCGGTGCGCGCGGCGAGCGGCGGCGGCTCGGCTACACGGCGTGGCGCCTGCAACGGCCGCTCAGCTTCTATAGGAGCCTCGAGCTCGCGCCGAGCCGGTCGATGGAGCTTGCCTCGGTCACCAAGTGGCTAGATAGGCTCGAAGTCCTCGAGGCCTTTCGTGCTGTCAGGCCGCGTTGGCGCATCGAGCGCGAGAGCGAGCTGCCGCTGCGCCAGGAGGTATTGTCGGCGACTCGCGCACAAGTGTGAATATTCACACCGAAAAACGAGCGCTTTGGGGCGGCAACTCCGACTTCTTGTCATGTCTTGTACGGTAGTGTCGTCGAGAAATGTCCCGAACTCTAGCTTGCGGATGCAAGTCCCTCGACGCTGAGTTCGCGCGTGGCGTGGCATCGCTCTTGCTGTCCCCTACGTGCGCCGACCTCAAATTGATTAATCACGATCCACTTCTTGGTCAGCAAGAGGGCCACTCAATCTTCGCCCATTCGCTCGTACTGCACCTCCGGTGCCCGAAGCTGCTGGACGAGCTGCTCGCGGAGCCAGAATCGGATGCTGCTGCGCCACCATCCTCGCCGACACCCACGCCAGCCAATCTGGCGCCGCCGCGAGTCGTCAAGCTTCCGGCCGACACGTCGGCCGCGACCATCGAGGCGGTGCTCACATTTGCGTACGTCGGCGAAATGAGCACCTCCCTGAGCGAAACGGAGATCTTCGACGTCCACCGCGCGGCCGAGCGCTACGCACTGCCACAACTCATGCAGCGCTGCGAGGCGCGGCTGCTCGAGGACCTCTCGCCCTCGATCGCGCCGGGCCGGCTGCTTCACGCGATCCATGTGGAGGCGACTCATCTCGCCAAGCTCATCGAAGGCTACGTCCTGCGGAACTTCGAGGCGGTGACGCAGACGGCGAGCTTCAGCGAGCTGCCCGCGCAGCTTGGCGCCACGCTCTTCGAGTGCCGTTACGCACGGCCCCTCGTCGAGGCCGTGCGCTGTTCCGGTGCCTCCTTGGCTGTGATCGAGGCCGTGGCTGAGCGCGCCGGCCCGAGCGCGCTGCAGCTGCACGTGCCCGCGCCCGCGGGCTCAGCGACCGGGTCAGCGCCAGCGGAGGCCGCGGCCGAGGGCGCCGACGGCGGGCCCCGGTGCAGCGTGCTCGAGGCGGCGCTCTGGTGCAACCCGGCGTCGGTGGCTCGGTGGGACGTCGCCTCCATGCTGCTGCGACGAGGCGCCGAGTTGGGCGCCGAGCGAGGCGCCGAGTTGGGCGCCGAGTCCGACCCGCTGCCGAGCTCGACTGGTCCGAGTGTGCGTGGACTCGGCGTGCTCAGCGCCTCGGGGCTTGAGCCCGGCAGCAGTGTGCTCCACGCAGCCGCGATGCACATCCGATCCGCGTCCCACTGCGAGGCGGTGCTGGCGTGGCTCGTCGAGCGCGGCGCCGACATCAATGACGCGGATAGTGAGGGCTGCACGCCCCTCGACCGTGCCGGCTGGGCGGGCGCGCCGCGCGCGCTGCTAGAGGCCATCATCGAGCTCGGGGGGTGCGCGCGAGGCTCCAACCGGCAGGGGGATACGCTCGTGCATGCTGCCGTGCGAAGCGGCGACCTGAGCTTTTGCCAACGGCTCGTCGGGCTCGGGACGGAGCTGAGCGCCGTCAACGCGCGCGGCGAGGCGCCTTTGCTGATTGCGCTCACCCGCGGCCTGTTTGAACTTGTCGAGCTGCTCCTCGATCATGGGGCGACCGCGGTCGATGGGCTCACAGGTGGCGTGGCGCTGGGCAACGCCGCCATCCACGCCGACCACTCCAGTCGGAAGGAGGCGGCGACGCTGTATGAGCGCGCATCGCGTGTGCTCAAAGGTGCCATCGCCGACTTGACTAACGAGGCGGAGCACAAGGTGTACGTGCAACTGCTCGAGCAGTACGAGCGCCGTGCGCGCTACCTACGCGCCATGCGCCCGCCTTCGCCAGTGCCCGCCGCCGCCGCTCCAGCCCGATCGGCCGCGGCCGCCCCCACCGATGCCGCCGATGCCGCCGATGCCACCGATGCCGCCGATGCCGCCGATGCCGCCGCCGCAGCAGCAGCAGCCTCGTCGACCGCACCCATTGCGGCGGACGGCGCGGCGCCGTCGGCGGACGCGGGCGAGATCGCGGGCGAGATCGAATGGGATAACGAGGGCATTCCGAGATCGGGCGAGATCGCGGGCGAGATCGAATGGGATGACGAGGGCATTCCGAGATCGCCTCCGAGATCGCCGGGGTGGCCGCCGCCGGCGACTTCAGAGAGGCCGTCGTCCTCGAGCATGGCAAGCGCGCTCAACTCGCCCCAGGAGCCCCCTGCCTCGCCGAGTGCGCATGATCCCCATGCCGTCGCAGCAGACGGCGCACGAAAGTGTGCGACCAACGGCTGCTTCTTTGAGGCGTCGTGGGGCCTGTACTGTTGCGCACGGTGTAAGTTGTCCGATGGCTCTGCTCATGGACCCCTGTGCTCCCGCCGCGAACTCCCGAGGGCTCCCCCTCCCTCGCCGGCGCAAAAGGCCGCCCCGCCCTCGCCGGCACAAAGCAGCCCAGCACGCAAGTTCCTGTCGGGGAGAGAGGCGGCGCTCGCGGCGCTCGCGGCGGCGCGCGCAGGCGAGGCGCCCCTCGTCTCGCCACCTCCAGAGCCAGTCAAGTATTCGAGTGGGCGTGAGGCGGCACTTGCGGCGCTCGCTGCCATGCAAGCGGGAGAGCGAGCACTCACGCCGCCCCCTTTGGAGGAGGGAGAGGAGGGCGAGATGTCCGGCGAGGCCGCTGGCGACGAGAGCACCGGCACCATCACCGACGGGATCGTGCGCCCTCAGCCGCTCACAGTCCCGCTACCTCCCGGGGTCGAAGTGGCGCCGATCCCCATGATGCAGAACCTCAAGGGCGTGCCTCCTTCATCGCCCAGCAGCTCAAAGCCGAATGCAAGCTTCTCGACAAAGGGCGAGGGGCTGCTGCGAACCCTGTGTGCGGCCGCAAGTGTGCCGCCGTCGATGCGCGTGCAGCTCGCGATGCTGCTGCTCAACCGTTGGAGCACCGACCTCGACGTCATCGATCCAGATCCGACGGACGGCTCAACCCTGCTACACGCGCTCGCGGCCACCGGCGCGCTGCCGCTGCCCTCGCGCGACAGGCTAGGAGCCGGCGACCACGACCCGACCGCCCTGCGAGCGGCAGCGGCGGCCACACTGCAGCTGTGCGAGCTGCTGCTGGACGCGGGCGCCTCAGTCAATTCAGCCTCGCACAAGGGCAATTCGCCGCTGCACGTGGCGTGCGCGGCCAGCGTGCGGCTGCCGCTCATCAACGCGCTGCTGCGCGCGCGCGCCGACGTGAACGCGCTCAACGTGCGTCGCGAGGCGCCCCTCCACCTGTTGGCTGTGAGCTCGGCTTTTGAGAGCACCGCCGCCGTACAGGCGCTGCTTGGTGCGGGCGCGAAGCTCGGGCTGCGAGATTCACGCCTGGAGACGCCGTTGCACAAGGCAGTGCTCTGCGGCAACGTGCCGCTCGCGTGCGAGCTCGTGCGCGCAGGCGCGTCGCTCAACATCGTCAACGCGGCCGGCCAGACGCCCCTCGACCTCGCGAGTTGGCAGGGGGCGGCGCAGCGAGTGCAGCTCCTCGAGGCGATCTCGCATCCGCCCCTCTGGGTGCCCGACCACGTCTCCGCACTCTGCATGCTCTGCCGTGAGCCATTCACTGCGACTCGGCGGCGACACCACTGCCGCCACTGCGGAACCACCGTATGTGGAACGTGCTCCGCCCGTCGAGCGCCCATCGCCAAGTTCGCGATCAAGGAGCCTGTGCGCCTCTGTAGCACCTGCCACCCGATCGTGCTTGCCACGGACGCGCCGACGCTGCCGGTGGTGCCAGACAACGACGCGCCACGAACCGTGCGTCTCGTCAACGAGCTCTCGTCCACAAGCGCCGAGCCGGGCGGACCGACGCTGTCGACGAACCCGTGGGCAGATCAAGCGGCGCAGGCGTGGAAGACTTCGCTCGCGCGCGACGCGGGCGATGGGCGCCGCCCCTTTGCGCTCTCAAACGAGGGGTCAGGTGACGAGTACTCAGGCGAGAACGGCGCGGGACGAGGGCACACCACCAGCGCAGGCGGCGAGGTTGGAGGTGCGCTCTTTCGCCGTGGCAGCGAGCGGAAGACCAGGTGAGCGATTGCCGAGCACGGCACCCTGGGACGCGGTCGGCCATTCGAGCGACGAGCAGCCGCCATGGCAGCCGCGCTGGCCCATCATCGTGTCCATGCTACAGTGTAATTATGTTAGGAGACCAGTCGTCAGCTGCGCGTACGAGGTACGTAGGTGTGGGGACACTGTCACGGGCACCGCACGATGACGGTCGGGTGAAGCCCGCATTCGATCCCTTCATATTCCGACATGATAATAAACAATTTGAGATACTAGTTGTAGTCGATATGTTCACTCGTATACATTGCACCAGCCGGCCGACGAGGCTCCCTTCTCTCGAAGAAGATGGGTTGCGCTGCCCTCAACATGCGCTGCATGCAATGCCTGCAACTCCCAACTTGATCAGACTGAGAACGATCAGAGTTGATTATTTTTGGCCGTTTCGTCTTTGTTTGGACGTATCTGGCCCTCGCAATGCTGCAGCGCGTTCTGCTCGTCTCGTCGCTCACACCTGTGGTGGGTTGGGTGACGACGTCGCAGGCTACTTATGGTGTCGGCATCATGGACATCGTCACGATGATGAGAGGCGGCGCGTATGGCAGCCATGTGAGGCACTGGCAATTTGGCCAGCTTGGACACCTATGGAGCTACAATCCCCAAGGGCGCACGGGTGCTGCGGGAACTCCGAATACGTCCAACGTGAGAGAAACGATGATGGGCCTTGGCGGTGGCATCACATGGGCTTGGGACCCGACCCTGTGCGCTGCGCTCGACCCGCTCTTCAACGAGGATCCGTGGGGCTTCGATCTTGTTGATTGTCCGGGCTACAGGGCGGCCGTGAACAGGGCATTCAACAACTGGGCGGGCAACAACCGCTTCATCAAATTCATCGATGTGACCCAGGAGTGCGACAAGCTTTACCCAAACTACCCGCAGGTGCCGTACCCCGCTCGTCTCCACCAGGCGCCCGACCTACCGTCCCACGGTGGTTGTCCCCTCGCTGAGATTTGGGTGACAGCGATTAAGCCGAACGAGAACGCCCAGGGCGGCGACATTGCCGTGGCGACCGCGCTCAGCATCTCACACGCCACAACCAATTTCTACTACACCAACGGCGAGCGGCCCTTCACCCTCAACGCGAACGGCTCGCCGAACTACTTTGGACGCACATTCATCTCGGTGCATGCGGGGACGATGAGCATCGCGACGAGCGGCCTGCTCGGCGGCAAGGACCTGTGCTGGTACCTCGACTCGTACTTCTGCTCGCACATCCACCGCTGGAAGCACAGCTTCGGCCGCCCATCGGACGCGCGCGCCCTCGTGATTGCCATCACCTGGCTATTATTCGCCGCGGGGGGCGCGTTCGTTATCTTCTCAATCCTGAGTGTCCTCTCGCGATTCGTCGGCATCTGGCAACCGTCGCCAGGCCCCGACAACCCGCGCATCCACGCCCTCGACCGCAACGGTGACGGCAACATCACGATCAAGGAGCGCCTTTTTGCGGCGATGGAGGACTTGGCAGAGCTCAACCCGCTGGTCTTGGCGATCGCGTGCACGTTCGTCATCTCGCCGCCGCTCATCACGTACATCGTGCTGCTCCCGTGCTGGGACTGCGCCGACTTCGAGGCCGCCATTCTGCACGAGACGGGCCATTTCTTTGGCCTCGGGCATCCGGACTACCTACCCCAGAACTACTACCAGCCGATGGCCGACTACAACACCGCGCCCAACGGGGAGAACTCGTACCAAGCATTCCTCTCGAGCGGTGGGCGTCTCTCGAGGGGCGGCGTATGCTCGCTCAGCAGCATCTGGGGGGGCGTGATGGCCGGCATCCCCCCTGGTGCGGCTTCGGGTATCGACGGCGTGGATATCGGTCAGCTCGGCTACCCCGTTCGCAACTCGCTCATGGAGGCGTTCACCCAGAACAACCCGAAGCCATGCCTCACTCCGGATGACGTCGAGGCGCTCACCGTCCTCTATCCGGACTGCGAGGAGGCCACGGCGCTCTCCGACGTCGTGTGCCCCAAGGTGAACCACAACCTGGGCCTGGTGCGCATAGGGTTGAACGTCTTCCTTCCGATGCTCATATGCCTCATCTTCATTGTCACCTTCAACACGATCATTCACAAGTTCCAGCAGTCTGAGATGGACGCGTTGATCAAGGAACACGCCAAAGAGAAGAAGAAGATGAAGAGGCAGGCGAGTATGGAGAAGAAGGCTGCCCCGCTCGGTCAGCTTTCAGTCAAGCTCCACTCGGCGAGCGGACTGAAGGCCAAGGACCTGAACGGCAAGAGTGATCCGTACGTCATCTTCCAATTTTTGGACGTGGAAGTCCGTTCGAGTGTCAAGGAGAAGACAGTCACGCCCAAATGGGAAGAGTCGATCGTGATCAGCGAACGCACGAGCGCGGCGCTCGTATGCAGTGAGAATCTCTCGGTGACCGTCATGGACAAGGATGCCGGCATGTTCGACTCAACGGACGACAAGATCGGTGAGTGCGTCGTCTCCCTCAGCGTACTCGACGGGAAGAAGAGCCACGAGTTTAAGCAGGCACTCTCCCCCAAGGGCACGATCCACTTCACGGCGAGCTTTAGCCCGAGGGGTGTTCGCCTGTCGTACCGGGCGAAGGGCAAGGACGCGACCTACCCGAGCGTGACCACGGTCTCTGCTTCCGACTTGACGTCGGATTCGCCCGAGCGTGTCTAGCCAGCCTATAGCCAGCCACGACACACGCACACACCAACAGCCAAGCCATCGCTGGGCTCTTCCCTGCGTCTTCGCATCCAGGGTTCTGATAACCCCGTACTTCGACCCCGTACTGGGCTCCGGTCCGGGCTGCCCGGTCGTGCGCTAGTCGTGCGCGTGCGTATTTAGTGCGTATGAGTGCATGAGTCGGTTCGGTTGTTTGTGTATCTCCGCTTCCTAGAAGTACCTAGAAGTACCTAGAAGTATTGGAAATGAATAGATTCGTGTGTCTGTCCCATGTTTCCCGGCTCCCCGGGTGTTTTCAAAGGTTCAAAAGAACACACCTGTTCAGACGACGCCAACAGATGTTAAGCTGCGCAGCCTTGTGCAGCCGCCTCCCCACAAACAGACCTGGGAACTTTTCAAGTTCAAGAACTTGAACTTGAACTCCGGTAAAGACGCGCCGCAGTGTACCGGTACGTCGTAGGGAGAGTTATTTTTCAAGTGTCTCCCTGTACCCGTAACGACCGCATGCGCGCACAGCACGCATAGGAAACCCAATTGGCGCGGCCTGGGTGCGCTGTGGGCGCGGCGGACTGACTCTCTACGCTGACGCCCTCCGGCAGCGCCGACATGGCCCAAGGCGGACGATGGCAGCCCCCTGACGCCGTGGCCGAGGGCCCACCACGGTCGAGCCGTGGGCCGAAACCACGCTGGGAAGGTCGCATTTCAGCGACGATGCGTGGCGGAAAGAAGATAATGGAGGCCGGCGAAGTGGCTCCTGCCATTACCATACGCCTGGATGCAAACGCTCCTCAGGCTTCACCCACCGAGCTCCGGAGAGAGGTACACGTGAAAATGTTTCGCCTTTCCGATGCAATCGTGGATGGCGAGTTAAGTTCTGCCGCCGAAGGCAAGAGTGACACGCGAGCACTTTACAGTGACTTGCTCGCTGGGAGCAGCAGCTCGAGCAGTGCCAACTTGCAGATCGTGCGTGCCACGAAGTTGGTCGTCCCTCCTATTACGGGAGAGCGCATGAGCATGCATGAGGTTGAAATCGGCGCCTTGGAGAAGTCAGGCAAATTCGGTGTGCATATTACTATGGTGGCGACGCGCACGAAAATACTGGCCACGGAGCGCAATTACTCCACTACTGGCGACGTCGTGCTGGAGTGCCCGCCCATCGAGCACCCACCTTTCGTGTTTACTGTGCTTCCGTCTGTAGCAGCTCTCAATCAGTGCAAGGTGCGATTACGTGCGCCCAAGCAGGAGGTGCAAGCTCGTGTTGACGCCATGGTTGCCAGCACGGTTGTCGAGATGGAACCTGCGCCTGTGGCTGCGTCTGCGCCTGCGCTTGCGCCTGCTTCCAGCCTCGCTGCCAGAGACAGAGAGGCTGAACTCCTGATGGTGCGCTCAGGCGAGATCATTTGCGTGAGCGTGCTGACACGGGACAGATTCCTTAACGCCACATCAGTGAAGGCCAGAGGCATGGTCAGCGCAAAGCTGACGCTCGTCGAGACGGACGAGGAGCTTCGACGCCAGAAGCTCGCGGCGATGCCGAAGCTGGAAGCGCTGGCAAATGGTTTCCCCCCTGCGACCGATCCAGAATCGCCAGCTCCATCCAAGGTCGCGGCCGGCGATACATGGACGGACATGGAGAATTGCCATTACAAAGGTAGGGGCGTGCACGAGGCGGAGTTCCTGCGCGAGAAGGCAGGACGTTACGTGGCAGCAGCCTACCTTTGCGGTGACTTGATTCCAAGCGGCGTCATCAGGAGCCGCCGAGAAGGAGAGAATGTGGAGATGGGACTGGACCCGCTCTCTGTGATCGTCAGGCACTCGACAGTGGACTCGCATTCTTGCCGAGTCCTCGAGGAGCCGCAGCAGCACGTCGACGCTCGCATGGTGACATCCGCGATCGAACGGGATCGCCTTGCAAACGATCACAAGAGGAGGCTCATGGCTGCGAGCGACATCGCCATCGCCATGGGCAGCAAGGCCCCGTTTCACGACAGGCCCGCGTGCACGCCCGAACGCACCATCGGACGCTTTAGGTTGACGGCGAACGATCGTTTCGGAAACCGCTGCAACCGCGAAATCAATACGTGGACCGTGCGTCTCCGCGCGCGCGAGGGCTGGACCTCTCCCGACGCAGATAAGCCCAAGACGGACCTGCCCGAAGGCCTGCCCGATGGCCTGCCCGATGGCATGCCCGATGGCGAAGCCTGGGTCGAGCCCCGTGAGCCAGAGGCCGAGGCGAACGATGGCGTGTACACGGTTTACTACCGAGGGAAGGCTGGCAGCTACATGCTGCACATCGAGGGCGAGGATGGCGAGCCCGTAGCTAAGACTCCGTATCCAGTGCTCATCATACCCCCCGCTGGGGGTCCAGCAACGGCGCGCGTGCACGGAAAAGGAACACGAGCGGCTATCGCTGGTGATTGGGCCAGCTTTCTGCTCCGGCCTTCGGAATTCATGGGCTGTGAGCCGGGGCCTTGCGACATTAGCAAGAGCCTCTTTGGTCACCTGCGTGTGGCGATCTTGCGCAGAGGCGAAGAACCACCTGCACCGTGGACGAGGGGTTTCCGCGGTGGCCACGATGATAATACAAAGCAGACGGCCAAGAGCACGGAGGATACCGAGCAGAGCATGCGTCAATCGGATGCGACCCCCGGGCACGCGATGCCGAAGGGCTCGACGATGGCGCAGAATAAGACGCCTTTGCAAAAAAGCTTTGCTCGCAAGGTCCCCGAGCGTCCAACGGGGCCTCTGATGCCACCCGATGCGATCATTCAAAAGTATTATGGAGACGGAAAAAGGCCTCGTGCGCACAAGTCAGAAGAGGCACCGCTTACTGCAGGCGATGGAGAGAAGGACCCCTTCAAAGACGAGGAGCCACCTCCTCCTGTTGAGCCTGGTGCGCACTTGGTCCGCTTCTGCATCAAGCAAGGGGGAGAGTACGACGTTTACATTCGCTATGGAAAGACAGAGCTCGAGGAGTCGCCGTATCCCGTCTACGTGTCCGGAGCCTTAATCAGCCCGAGGCACACCGAAATCGTGGGGCTTGCTGAACAGCTCGGGGAGGTGACTGCAGGCGAGGAGGTGAGTGGGCAGCTTCTGCTCCGCGACCGATGCCTCAATCCAATATCACCAAGCCCGGAGGCACTGCAGACGCATACTCGGCTCACGGTTGAGCCTATCATCCCAACGCTCTGCCCGGGTGGCATGGACGAGAGCGGCACGCCCGTTACCATCGACCTGCATACAAAGGCACATGAGATGCCCATCATAGGCGTTGAGCTGTGCAAAACCCAGGAGGAGATCGATATGCTGGTGCCTCGCCTAGGAGCCACGTTCTCATTCTCTCTCAGGGTCGCAGGATGGTACCGCGTGACTGCGTGGGTCAAAGGCGAGCCTGTCGGCTTGCCGCATGGCACCTACCCCTTGCTCGTGCACCCTCTCTCACCAGACCCAGAGAATAGCACATACGCTCACATGCTCGATCTGTCCAAGCCTTTGCCAGCTGGTGAGCGCATCATCATCGTGGCCACGTTGCGCGACAAGTTTGGTAACGTGTGCACGAACGGCAGCCACGAAGTGCGCGCGTCCGTACGTACGCCTGGCGAGTGTGTGCATTCGGCGCGTGCTGTGCCGTTTCATCCCAAAGATGTGCCGACTCGCGGGCTGGTTGTCTACGATCGCCGAGACGGCTCGTACGAGGTCCACTTCACTCCGATGGCCACAGAAAAGCAGACGCTCGAAATCTCCATGACGGATGGAGCAAATCTCGTGCTGATTGGAGGGGCGCCGATTCAGTACGACGTGGCACATGGCATACCTTCCCCTTCGCACTGTGTGGCGCGTGGCGACGGTACGCGTGGAGGGTACTCAATGGCGCCAGCGTCGTTCTTCGTTGACGCCCGAGACGAGGCGGGTAACATCACCGCGAAGCATCATCTGCCACTCACGGTGACGGTGTCTCCTGCCGTTCATGAACAGAAGATCGACATCGAAAATTGCGGCAATGGCAGGCACAAGGTCACCTACATGCTCCCTATGTCAGGGAAATACTTCCTGAGTGTCATGGTTGGCTTGGGCGGCTCCTTGAAACCCGTGGACAGACGGCACGTGCGCGGCAGTCCATTCCACATCTTCATCCATACCTCTTATACTGAGAGAGTCCAGGGTCGAGAGAGCCCACGCAGGACGGCGACAGAACGTGCGCTGGCTGCAGCCCCTTCGCCCTCCCCCTCGGCACTAGACTCCCAACGAGGCATCGCGAGCCCTCGACGTCAGCAATCGGCTCGAGGTCCGGGCAGAAGCCCTGAAAGGCCTTTCCGGCCCCTCTCAGCACGCGGCACGGCGGCCAATAAGAGCAGCAAGAACGCGAACGTTTTCGCGAGCCAAGCCGGTGCGTCTCCACGGCCTCGCTCGGCGAGCACGCCACGTGGCGTGGGGGCTGGGAGTGCGTCAACGACCACCGACAGTGCACATTGACCAAACTGGTCTACTCTTGACTCTAGAAGATGTCCCACAATAATACGAGCCTCAAAGCGATGAGACGATCGTACATCTTACAAGACGGTCGGTCAACGGTTCCGGTCAAGACAGGGGCCCAGTTACGAGACGGGTTATAGCCCGGTTTCACTGTTCAATACTTTTGAAAAAAAAGCGCGCCTCCTGCTCCGGGTGGGCTGCTGCAATGGGCCCAATGCAGACTGGCGAGCCCGGGATCGCGGATGGCGACCCGGGCGACGTCCTCCGCTCGCAGGCAGGATGGCCAATGCGGACACACGGTGCTTTCGCTGGGGATGTCACCGGGGGCGAGCGGAGGCTTTGGCCCCAGCGGAAGAGCGAGATATGTGGCCATCATGGGGTACGTGCTCGCCAGTTGGACCCTGCGGCGGGCAGCGGCGCTGCTGGCAGCAACGGCGCCAGTGAATAGTATGGCGTGTAATGTTGCTGTGGCTTCAGGCCGCCCATCCCGTTGAGCGTACGTTTTTGTCGAGAGGCGTGGCGCTAGAAGATGCCGCGCCGCCGAGCGTTGAGAATCGGCGTGTGAAGTGGATGGCCGTCGTCCTCACCAGACGAGTCGTCATCGAGCGTGAGTCCTGGCCCAAGCCGCCTGAATCCTAGGTGGTGCAACATGATGTTCGGAACATGTCGCGAGGGAGCGGCCCGAAAGCGCCAGTAGTGGTAGATGCGTAAACGGCAGGTGCGAGGTCTGATGCCGAGGGGTGCCCGGCCGTCGTCGACTGCTCGCCTATTTCGGCAGCCGTGTCATCGGGAAACTCTTCCTTGACCTTTCGTGACGGAGGAGGACACTCTTCCTTGACCTCTCGTGACGGAGGAGGACACTCTTCCTTGACATCTCGTGACGGAGGAGGACACTCTTCCTTGACCTCTCGTGACGGAGGAGGACACTCTACCTTGACCTCCGATGGCTGACGCTGCATGCGCGCAAAGCACAAATGGCCGCGCTTAGGCTGCCTGCACCACTAGCAGCGGTTCTTAGACACTTTGCCGTTCGCGTAATTCGCCGTCCCCTGTCGATCCGCTGCCAGCGGTTGCGGACAGAGGAGATCGTGCGTCCAGGAAGCTCCTTGACGATCTTGGCCCACCGTGAACCGTGCTGCGCGAGCATCTCTATGTTCAGCCCGTCCTCTTCCGAGGCCCACACGCGCATATGTCCGTGCACGCCACCCGGCAACCTTGGCAGCGTGGCGGTCAAATAGGCCAAGCGCTCAAGGCACGTTTGTGCCCCGGTTCGCGCACGGTTTTGCTGCCATACTGGGATGATTTGGCCGGCCCCAGGGGAGCCACCGCCGGGGGGGCGTGGAGGTCAATGCCGAGTGGACCCAAGGTAGTTCCCCGGACGGTGTGGTGCAGGCATGCACGCCTGACTTTAACAGAGAGTTCCTGTTCGCTGGCGCTTGCTCTTTTCGTGAGCGCGCCACGATGCCGTCGGCACGGTGTGCTCCTTGGCGTCGCAAGCCGCCACCTCGAAGCCCGCGGACGGTTTGCCTGCGTCAAGGTCCGATTCATTGTCTTGCTGCTCCTCTATGAGTGCGCATTCCAATCGGTAGCGAGCCTCGTCGGCAGGACAAAAGATCTGGGCCGGGAAGGTCCACTTATCCGCGCCTGGCTTGGCCATGGCCGCAGCCCGATTGGCGCAGTATACTTGTCGCTGCTCGATGGGCAGGGCCTGGAGCAACGCCTCGTGCTCCTCTTCCATCTCTCCAATTCTAGAGGCCAATTCTAGAGCTGCGGCAGAGCCGTCCCTGCGTGTGGCATGCACCACGCCGCGCAGAACATTGAAAGCGTTTCCGTGAACATCCTTTTCGTAGTCGAGCAGATCGTCGGCAATGTCTGTCAGGCATTCGTCGACGTGAAGGAAGCGCAGCAGCGCTTCAGATGGGACCTCGCCACAGAGCTGGCACAGTATAGCATGCAGCACTCGATAGTCGAACGATTTTCGCTGGCTCGCCTCCATAACGTCTTCCAGACTGACGGCTTGCAAGCTCGCCATGGCTGTACAGAGCTTCCTCTCCAGAGCCCAGTACCGCTGCCCGGACGCGAGCTCCTCAGCCACGCGCGAAGAGACCAAGCCGTGTACATGCAGAATGGCGTATAGCGCCTGCTCGACGTCTGTGGCTTCATGAGCGGACGTGGTAACGTGACTAGGGCCTTTGGCGGCGCCGCCTGCCTTGGCAGGGGATGGTGGCTCGTCGGCCCATTGAAAGAAGCTGCACCTGCCATTGGGGCCATTGGGGCACCTGAAGAACTGCCGACCGTTGTTGCGCTCGGTGCGCGCCGTGAGCATGCTTGTAGGCCCGGCTCCGCAAGGGCATTCGATCACGGGCACGTCTGCAGGAGCACCGCCGCTGCCGCCGCCGCCGCCGCCCCGGCCACCAGCTGGTGCACCCGCAACATCGGTGAGGCGCGCGAAGCACTTGGCCTCGTTGTCTTCATCGAGCTGGTAGATGCAAGCCTCGGCGTAGACGAGGACGTGCCACCAGCGAAAAAAGTCTCGATCCTTCAGACCGTGCAACGGCAAGTAGAATTGTGTGAAGTCCTCCAAGGTGCCACGTGCACGACGCAACGCGTCAAAGGAGAGGAGGCGCATTGCAGATGCTGCTGGTCCTGCTAGCGGCGGCGGGTTTGGTATCGCTAATGATGCGCCGCCGCCTCTAGCAGCCTCGAAGGCCTTCTTGAGCACGTGCAGGCTGTAGACATCCAGACCTTGTGAGGCACCCTCGCCTAGTATCCACGAAGCCAAGTCCGCCACAGTCTTGCACGAAGTGCTTGCGATAGCCTGCGCGTGCGCTTGTATGCGCGTCAGCTCACTATCTCCATGAGAGCCAGACATCGCCAGCACACGAGCAACAGCATGCACGCGGGCCTTGGAACGCAGGCAGTCCAGGGAAGAGGCCAAGTCCTTTTCCATTCTAGAGGTCAAAACGAGGGTGTGAACTATGCTGTGAATAAATGCGATTCGACCCGATTACTCCGGCGCCAATGTGTATGAGAGCAGCGTCTGCGAGGCACGGTATTCCAGGGGCGACTCGCGATAGTCATCGAGAAAGTATTCGGCCTGCTCAACGACGCGTGCTCCGCAAGAGGCCGCAAAGGCGGTGAGCAACGGCCGCGCAATCTCCGGCGAGACGCCGCGACCGTTGAGCAGCAGCGCGGCACGCAGCGTCGCCGAGTCGTTGAGTGTGACGGTGAGACGCGTCGGGCTGAGCGACGACTTTTGCTTCCACAACGCCTCATCGGCGTCGGAGTCGTCAACGCTGTAGCCGTCTATGTAACCAGCCGCTTTCAGCTCATCGAGCAGGGCACGCCACGAAGCAATGAGGGTGCCGAGGCTGTCGCGATCCGTGCAGCGCGCCGCAGGAGGAAACACGCCGAGGAGTTCCTCGCCAATGCGACGACTCACATCGGCTGACTCACGCCGCCCAAGCTTCGCGTCGGCTAGCACTGTAAAGAGGGCTAGCACAGACAGGTCGAAGCCAAACTGCTGCTGGGATTCCGAGTAGCTTGCTGCAGTACGAGCTCCCACCGCCGCATCGTAGCCTGCTCCGCCGCCAAAGGCGCCGACAGCATTCACGCGGTCATACTCAATGGCCAACTGTGGCCGGAGTGCAGCAGCGGCAGTGCGGAGCTCGGCCGGGCTCATCTTGACCGAGGGAGCCATACCAGCGGCTACCGCCGAGAGCATTGCTGCGGCGAGCCGCTCATCTAACTGCCTGGGTACTGGCGGTAGCTGCGTTTTGGGTGCTGGTGAGGCGCTGCCGCCAAGCAGACCTCGTGCGTAGAACTCAAGGTCCATCTCAGCCGCGCCTTTTACGCGCGCGAGTGTTGGTGGCGGCATCGCTGTCAGAGCCGTGACCAGCACTGAGCTCACACAGACTCGCCGAGTAGGCGTGATTCTCATGTGGCCCCGCACAATCCAAGGAGCTTTTCTTCCGCGATCCCTCTCACACACCGCGCTACGCGCGCCCCCGTGGGCGTTCACACAACACATCGTCAGCACTAACGTGCTCTCCTCACCTAGAGGGATCGGCATCCTCGCGCAGTCCCCCACGGCGCGACCAGAGGGGAAG
>Ga0180443_100079_pt1 | contig 45912 bp, 33 predicted proteins | sample ChrtobMetP5_32mM_FD_119753 | JGI IMG/M metagenome (GOLD analysis project Ga0180443, IMG submission 119753) | Chrysochromulina tobin associated microbial communities from unialgal haptophyte culture, Seattle, Washington, USA - P5_32mM MetaG | ecosystem: Host-associated > Algae > Haptophytes >... | reverse complement strand
GACTTGGCGGCGGGCGCGGGCGACTTGGCCGCACGCTTCGGCTTACTGCTCGAGGCGGCGGCAGGTGCGGCGGGCGCAGCTGCAATGGGTGTGGGCGCTGCAGCGGCCGGCGTCGACTTATTGACCTTCTTAAAGATGAGCATGGCGACAAGGGCGACCACGATGACCACTGTGACGATCAAGGGGGCCAACGGATTGAGATTCGTGAGCGCGACGGCCATTTCTTTACCCTTTGAGACGACCGACATGTAGGTGGTTTGAAGATGTGTGAATTTGCTGTGAACATGAAGACGACGAAACACTTACTTTGCGGTGAAAGGAACGTCACCCTTGCCAAGCCGAGATGACGTGTCTCCTGCAGAGAAAGTGTACAAGTTGTTAGGTTTCGCGTCAGCTCAGTCGAATTCTAAACATTGGCCGTGAAGAACACACCACATTCTGCCGCCGCGGTCCCGCGAGTGGAGTACAGCATTTTGTCTGCATCCTTGCCTGCCCGGGGGCACCCGCTTCGGAGACCAGTTGCCTGAGCGGTTACAGCTGTTTCCTCGATGATGACCGGCAGCACCGTGAGCCCCGCGCCCCTCAACATCTCGCTCGACGATATCAAGCCTGGCGCAGACGCCGTCCTGGTCGCTTGCTTTTCTGGCAGCAACGCGCCGCCGCCCGAGGAATGTACATCACGTTCCAGCTACTGCGCGGCCGACATCTCTGCGGCGCTGTCGATGTCTTATCCGTCGCCAGACGCGCAGCAGCCGCACAGTCCCTCCTACGGCCTGGAGGAGATCGAAACCCCCAACAACGCCTCCTCGTCAACCGCCCCCTGGGTGGGCGCGACCGTTGTGGCGACGACGCCGTTGGCCAAGGCCGCGGTGCGGTGCGGTTCCAGCCTGGACGATGACGCCGCCGATGCCGACGCGGCCGATGCTGCCGACGCGGCCGACGCTGACGGCGCGGCCGAAGCTGACGGCGCAAAGTCGGTGCGCAAGCAGGCGTGGAAGACGCACGAGGACGCCCGGCTGCTCGAGCTGGTCGAGCTGCACGGCGCGTCCAACTGGTCGCGGATCGCGGCGGAACTGCCCTCGCGCATCGGTAAGCAGTGCCGCGAGCGCTGGCACAACCACCTCTCACCGAGTGTCAAGAAGGAGTCGTTCAGCGAGGATGAGGACAGGGCGATCATGGAGGCGGTCGCGGCGCACGGCACCAAGTGGGCTCACATCGTGAAGCTGATCCCGGGACGCACGGACAACGCCATCAAGAACCGGTGGAACTCGACGACGCGCCGCATGCTGCGCATCCAGCGGCGCTGCGGCGGCTCCGTGCCCGGGCTCGGAGATGTCGATCTCGCCCAGATGGACGCGCAGGCGATCGCCAAGCAGATGATAGCTCAGGGCGTGAGCGCGAGCGACGCGCAGCAGCCCAAGCCGCTGGCGAAGCGCAAGCTGAGTACGAGCACCAAGGGCGACAAGGGGGCGAGCGCCGCCGCTGCGGCCGGCGAGGGCGCCGAGGCTGCGGACGGCGCGACCGGCGAGGGTGCGGACGGCGCGACCAGCGCCGACAAGTCGACAGCCAAGGTGGCCAGGCGCGCGGTGGGCAAGGGGCCGCGCGGGAGTAAGAAGACGGACGGGCTCGCGCTGCTGCGCGCGGCGACGATGCGCTCGGCAGAGGACCAGAGCGGCGAGGGCGGCGAGGGCGGCGCGGACGGCGGCTCACCGGACACGCAGCGGGCGCGCAGCCGCGGCAGCTCCGGACCGCCCTCATCCCCATCTTCGCCCGAGGGACCGTGGAAGCTCCCACAGAATTCGTGGAGCGATGGGCTCTCCCTCCTCGCCTCCTCGTCGGCCCAGGCGGAGACCACCTCGCCGCGCGCGCTGCGGGCGGCTTTCATGCTTGGCGGCGGCGGCGGCGGCAGCGGCGCGGCTTGCGGGCGGATGGCGGCCATCGCAGCCGCCGTCGGCATGAGCAGCGGCCTAATGGAGGTCGAGGTCAGCAGCAGCAGCAGCAGCAGCAGCAGCAGCAGCAGCAGCGGCGGCGGCGGCGGCGGCGGCGGCGGCAGCGCGCCCGCGCCCGCCACGCCCGTGCACGCCGCCGGCCTCGGGGCGCGAGCGCCACGCGACGACGCCCCTCGCTCGCCACGTGTCATGGAGGCGGCATTGCTGCTTGGCGACGTCTTCGGCGCCCAGTGAACAGCAGTGAGGTCGACCGACCACGGTGTGAACAGCAGTGAGGTCGACCGGCCACGGCGGTGGCGGCGCACGGGGCACCACTCTCTCTCTGGCTGGCAGGTCCTAATTTGGGTCATAACATGAGCCGTGGCGTGGTGATACCGGCCGTGCCGTGGCGTGCATGCAAGGCGAGGTAGCCGTCGGAAGCGTCGATGCCGACCGCCATCATACAGTGTAGCATACAGTGTACTAGGCGCTGCTGCATGCGTGGTGCTCTGAAGAGCAGGGGGTGGCCGCAAGCTCGCATTCCGGCCGGATGCTTCGCGGTGGCCCCGTTGTAATCGTGTGTACGCGCGAGTACGTTGGCGGGGCTCTGGGCTGACAGTGGTGACTGCGCAGCTTGCAGCCCCCGCCCAGCGCAAGACACGCCTAGAGCGCCCCGTGTGTTCTCTGCGGCAGACTGCGCCCGTGCGCCGGCGGCGCTTGATGCACCAGCCTTGTCGCTTGTGGCCGCATTTTGGTCACGCGGGGTGCGGGTGCGAACACGAAAAACGATGCGAGGCGACCGTCCGGTCCGATGCGAGGCGCAGGCGGATGATACACACCTACGAAGATCGTATTTCCTTGGAAACGCCGGACGGGCAACATATGAACATAACATTAACATCATGCTCGGAGTGCGAGATTGCCGATTGGCCGTCTGACGCTGGTCGGTCGGTACAACCACCCTTGACTTGAGGACACTTGATCGGGCGTACCGCGACGTCTGTGGCTGTGCGTCTTGTAACGTGAACGTGAATCACAGCCTTTCATCAGTCATCACACTTCGTGAGAGGGCATTTTCCGTCATCAATGGCGCGCCATCTGGCGCTGCTGGTGATCTCCCTGCTGCCGCCATCGCGCAGCCTCCTCGCGCGTCCATCGCTTGGTCGCCTCTCGGCAGTGGCGCCGCGCGTCGCGCGCCTCACGGCGCAGATTGAAGACGACGTGCCCGCCGACAGCACGGCGATGGGCACCATTGTGCCAACGGTGCTGCACCGCGAGATGGCGGACTCATACATGGCGTACGCGATGTCGGTGATCATGTCTCGTGCACTCCCCGACGTGCGCGATGGGCTCAAGCCCGTGCACCGGCGCATCCTGTACACGATGCACCAGCTCAACCTGCAGCCCGACGGGCCGCACCGCAAGTGTGCACGCGTCGTTGGCGATTGCCTTGGCAAGTACCACCCGCACGGGGACTCGTCCGTGTACGATGCCCTCGTGCGCATGGCGCAAGACTTTTCCCTGCGCGCGCCGCTCGTCGATGGCCACGGCAACTTTGGCTCGATCGACCCGGACCCGGCGGCCGCGATGCGCTACACCGAGTGCAAGCTCGCGCCACTGGCCGCGGAGGCCATGCTCGCCGACATCACCGAGGGCAGCGTGGACTTCACCGACAACTTTGACGGTTCCGAGACGGAGCCGGTCGTGCTGCCGGCGCGGCTGCCCATGCTGCTGCTCAACGGTGCGACCGGCATCGCGGTGGGCATGGCGACCAACTGCCCGCCGCACAATCTAGGCGAGTTGGTGGACGGCATGCAGCTGCTGCTCGCGGACCGCGACGTGGCGGAGAGCGAGCTGTACCGCGCGATCCCGGCGCCCGACTTCCCGACGGGCGGCATCGTGATGGGCACGGCGGGCGCGCGCGACATGTACAGCACCGGGCGTGGCTCCGTTGTGATCCGAGCGAGGGCACACGTTGAGCCGGCGATGCGGCGCGGCGCGCGCGAGGCGGTGGTTGTGACGGAGCTGCCGTACGGCGTGGCGAAGAACACGCTGCTCGAGCGCATCGCGGCCATGGTGAACGAGAAGAAGCTCGAGGGTATCGCTGACATCCGCGACGAGTCGTCGATGGAGGGCGTGCGCATTGTGCTGGAGATCAAGCGAGATTCCGATCCGTCGGTGGTGCTCAACAACTTGTACAAGCGGACGCCGCTGCAGACGAGCTTCGCGGGCAACCTGATGGCCGTGGTGGGTGCGGGCCGGCTGCCCGAGCAGCTCACGCTCCGCTCCGCCCTCCTCGCCTTCCTCGACTTCCGCATCGAGTGCATCGAGAGACGCTCGCGCGGTCGGCTCACGAAGACAGAGGCGCGGCTGCATGTGGTTGATGGCCTACTCGTGGCGCAGCAGGACATGGACGGTGTGGTGGCGACCATACGCGCGGCCGACGACACCGCGGGCGCACGCGCGGCGCTCATGTCCAAGTTCGGCTTGTCGCAGGAGCAGAGCGATGCCATCCTCCAGCTTCAGCTCCGCAGGCTCACGGCGCTCGAGCGCGCGTCGTTGGTCGAAGAGGCGGAGACATTGCAAGCGCGACGAGCCGATCTGCAAGGGCTGCTCGCTGAGCGCTCCAAGGTGCTTGCGCTCATCGGCGAGGAATTGGCCGAGCTCAAGTCCAAGTTCGACACGCCACGCCGCTCGCAGCTCGGCTCGGCCGACGACGCCGACGTGGAGGACATCGACCTGACCGCCAACGAGCAGTGTATCATCATCCGATCGCTCAAGGGGTACGTCAAACGGATGCCGCTCGCCGAGTTCGAGGCGCAGAACCGCGGCACGCGCGGCAAGGCCGGCGCCAACATGCGCGACGGCGACGCGATCGTCCAGATGGAGCAGTGCACGACGCACGACACGATGTTGTGCCTCTCCGACGCGGGAGTCGCGTACGCGCTCCCAGCGTATAAGGTCCCCGAGTCGTCGCGCACGTCGCGCGGCGTGCTCGTGCACCAGCTCCTCCCGATCACAAACCAGGAGGCGATCGCTACCATGCTGCCCGTGCGCAGCTACTCGCCCGAGCGCTACCTGCTGCTGCTCACGCGCGATGGCTGGATCAAGAAGACTCCGTTGGCCGCCTTCGAACGCATCACCGCGCGTGGTCTCATCGCTGTCTCACTCAGCGAGAACGACGCCCTTGTGCGCGCGTCGCTCTGCGAGGCCTCGGACGATGTGCTCATGTGTTCGACGCTAGGGCTCGCGATGCGCTTCCAGGCGAGTGCCACTGATGACCACTGATGACCACTGATGACCACTGATGACCACTGATGACCACTGATGACCACTGATGGCCACCGATTGCCGCTGATTGCACGCGCGATACGATTCCAGGCGAGTGCCCCTGATGGCCACTGATGACCACAGATGACCACTGACTGCCACTGATCGCCACTGACATCGAGGGCTGATTTGAGGGCTGATTTGAGTGCTGATGAAGTGCTGATGGGCTTTGATTGTGGTTCCAGGCCTCCGAGGAACAACTGCGCGCGAGCGGTCGCCAGTCGCGCGGCGTCAAGTCGATGAGCATGCGAGAGGGCGACACAATCGCCGACATGTTCGTCGTGCCACGCAATGAAGCCGTGCCAAAGGGTGGCGAGGCGGCCGAGCAGCAGCTCGTGGCCGTGACACGCCTGGGCTTCGGGAAGCGACTCGCTCTCGACCACTTCCGTGCGCAGCAGCGCGGTGGCAAGGGCGTGATCGCCATCAAGTTCAAGCGCGACGACGATCGGCTGCTCGCGCTCTCCCCCGCAACAGCCACCGACGACGATGAGTTGCTGCTCATCACACAGAAGGGCACGATTGTGCGCCAGCGGCTCAGTGCGATCACGCAGCAGGGGCGGGCCACCACCGGCGTCAAGCTGCAGAAGCTCGACGAGGACGACCTCGTCGCCTCCGTGAAGGTGGTGCCCGCGGCCGAGGAGGACGAGGAGGCTGAGGACGAGGAGGCGACGCCGGGGGCGTCGGAGTGAGGTCAGCTGACGACGGTGCACGGTCTGCACGCGCGCGTGCGGGAGAGACGTTCATCCAAAACGGCGGTGGGCGGGCTCTCCTGCCGCATCTCTTAAGTACTTTTTGAACGTTATTGATGATTCTGATTATAGCAAACTAAGAGACCGGGCTCAGAGACGAGACCGGACGGAGATGACCGCGGAGCGAGCGTATACCGCGTGGCGTACGGTTACTTGTACCACGCCGCACGCGACGGTACGGCACCCGACCGCGAACGTATACGCGACTCCGCGCTCGAGCGTCGAGGCTGCCGGTCGCGTAGTCGTCGACACCTGCTCGAGATTACGAGAAGGCTACCGAACTCGACAGTTGATGAGTTGAAAAAGTTGCGATTACGATATTACAATGAACTACAACTTTCGATTCGCTTTAAACATTCAATATATAGATATAGCTCCGAAGGATAGCCTGTGTTTCGTTCCGTTTGATTCGTTTGAATGTCTTGTCACATTTCGATTGTGAGTATGGCCTTGGCGACGGCTCGGAGTTCGCCTTTCTTTTCGTCGTTGAGATGATCGTACTTCAAGCTGCGGAGAGCGTTGGAGTCGCGTGTGTGGAGTCGCGTGTGTGCGTGAGCGGATTTCTGGAAGTCGCAAGAAAGGCGAGCGTGCATGCGATGGTGTGCGGAGACGCGCGCGCCGCGCGGTTCGCGTTCGATGTGCCGCTGAAGCGCGCACTCCAATTCTTTCAGCAACGCCTTGAAACGCAGCGCTTCTGCGATAGCTCTTGCGCCCTCAGGTCCGATGCCAGAGGATGGGCCAAGAGGGTTGCCAGCCAAGTTCAGGTTGGTCTGCACGGCCCTGCCCGAAGAAGACAGGGCCTCTGCGATCGCCTTGGCGCCTTCGTTGCTGATGCCGTTCAAATGGAGGCTGAGCGAGCTGAGCACCAAGCTGACCCGAAGGTCCGAGGCGATGAGAATGCCCTCTGCCGGCTGAAGGGTGTAGCCGCCGAACTTGGCCTCTGTCTGATCGTGCTTGATACCCGACAGCATGATGCGCTTCTCCTTGCCGATCTCGGCGAGCATCGTGGCCGACTTGACGTCGAGGTCGTTCTTGAGCAAATTGCATATGGTGAGCACCGTGTTGACCTTCAAGGCCTCAGCAATGGCCTCAATAGCAGCGAGGGTGCCCAGCAAGACGTCACCGCCTGACTCCTTGTCCTTGTAGAGGATCTGAAGCTCCAGGCCCTCGTGCTTGACCATGTCACCGACCTTGTTGTGGACAGAAAGTTTGCTCTGCTTCACATACCTGCCATTGGTGAGCTTATTGTTCGACAAGTCCAGTGCGGTCAGCACCGCGTTGCCCGCTAAGGCTGACGCGAGTGCTTGGATGCCAGATGCGTCGTAGGTGCCTTGGCCATACGCGTCGATCCCGCAGAGGGCGTTGTCCGCGAGGTTCAAGCTGCTCAGTACCGCCTTGCCCGACTGCAAGGCGTTCGCAATCGTCTTGGCTCCCTCCGCGCCGATGTTGTTGTCCTCGAGGTTGAGCGAGGTCAACCCCGCCCTGCCCCAGGACAGGGCATCCGCGATCGCCTTGGCACCCTCTGCGCCGATGTCGTTGAAGCGCAGGTCGAGCAAGGTCAGTGCCGCCATGGCAGGAATGAGATAGGCGACGAGCATGACCGCAGCCCCACGCAACCCCTTCTTGCACAAGTCAAGCTCCGTCATGGCGCCCTCCCGCATTTGCTCAACCGGAATGCCGCAAATGACTCCCGAACCCGCACAGGCAACGGCTGCGATCGTCAGCTCCAATGGTGGCTCTCCCTCGCCTGAGATGCAGGTGTCGAGGGCCTTCTTCGCAGTGCCAAAAAGCAACGAAGGCGGCGGCGGTGGTGGAGCGCCGCCACCGAACCGGGGGGTGCCACCGAACAGGTCGACACCGAACAGGAAGCCACCCCCCAGATTCGCGGCCTCGACGCCTAGATTCGCGGCCCGGACCTTAGCCACGTCAACCTCGAAGCCGTAGCCATGGAGGCGTGCCAGCCTGGGCAGCATCCGACCCGCCGCGACCGCGTCCCAGGGCCGGCCAGCCTCGATGAGCTGCTGCACGTCGAGGTCGGTGCACGCATCCGTCACTATTGAGCTTTCCTGGTGCTCCAGCATGGAAGAGTGCCATGCGATGTTCACTACAGTAGCCGAGTCAATTCTCCCGCCACTATCGGAGTTTCCCCAGAGGCTTCCGGAGCACATTATTGACCTGACCCTCGGTAACGGACAAAGTACCGTTGCACAACACTGTTGTTTTTGGAAAAACCAAGCTCCAAAAAATTTAAATGCCGACACGTCCACTCCCTCGCGTCGCCACGATCAAGCACGCCAAGCCGGGCCCGTCGCCACGCTCGGCCGGCTCTGCCACCGATCGATTCGCTGGCAAGGATGGCATTCACAAGGTCAGCGATGTCCCGTCTGCCCTCGCGTACGCGGATGCTGCGGCTGCCTCGACGTTTGGCAAGGGCCCCGCCGCGTCGATGTCGCACGGCCCGGCGGATCGATTCGCCGGCCACGACTCGCGCTACAAGCGCGGCTTGAGGCAGAGCACTATGCCTATCCACGACCCGGCCGTCTACGCGGCCAAACAGGTCGATGACTCCGTGCCGTTGCCTGCGGTCGCTGTCAACGTGCCAGTTGTGCCGAAGCGCGAGATCCACCCATCGAATGAGCGCTTCGCCTCGACGGGCACCGACTCGATCTACGCGACAACGGCGGCCCCAGCGCCGACCAAGTACGACCCGACCGCGCACGATTCGAAGGCCATGTCGGCCTCCACCTCGTGCGCTGCCTCCCTGGATAAGCAGTCGACCACGCGCTTCGCGAGCACCGACTCGATCTACGGCGCGGCGTACAACGGCGTGCCGAAGGTGACGCATTATGACCCAACCGTCTCCAAGGATATGATCTCGTCTGTCTCGTCCTCGATGGTCCTGCCCTTTGAGAGCGGCGGGGACGACCGGTTCGCCCCGGGGGCAGCGGGCGGCTCCATCTACCGGAAGGGGCTGCGTCGCTCGACGGTGCCTGAAGCGCGCGACACCAGCTCATTCCCAGCGCAGCAGGGCATCAACAAGCGCGCGAACGCGTCGACGCGTGGCGCGGCGCTCAAGGCCGCGCTGCGCGCCACCATCGCCGATGCAGCCAAGCTCGGCCCGGTGGACGAGTCGGCCGAGTCGGCCGAGATGCCTGTGGAACTTCCTGTAGAGGAGTCCAAGGAGAACCTTGTCGAGGCTGCATGAGAGCCCCCCGAGAGGACCTCGAGAACATCCCGAGGCACGGTACATGCATGGGACGCGGACAGCTCGAGGGTGGGCCGCGCGCACCCGTGCCCTCTCTCCCGAGAGGCACGCGACGCACGCGGGTCGGCGTCGGCGACGCAGTGGCCGCGTGGTACAGCATGATCTCGAGCTTTTAGGCTCGAAGGGTGGGTGTGAGCGAAGATGACTGTGCTCTGCGGGCCTGGATGGGCGGCTCCACTGCTGCCAAGATAGTGCGCGGTGGAGTCGAGATCGCATGTGTGCTGAGTCCATATCTGCAGTGTGTACAACCTCAGGTTCAACCTCAGGTGCGAGTAGGTAGTAGCGCTGTACATGATTTGAGTACTGTAGCGCGGGCGGTGATCGTGCTGAGGGCTGACGCGCGCGCGGCGCCGGCCGGGCGGACTCGTCGCATTGTAATTGTACGCTTTGTTTGAAGCTCGGACCTCGGTGCTCGGGACAATGGCGGTTGCGCGGTTCGGGCGCGCCCTGACCGTGAGCGTGACCCCCGCCTGTAGAGAGGGGTTTCGGGTTACCCGTTCTGGTTTAATAAATTACATGATATTCAATAATTCAGTTTTCACACAGACACGCACCGCCACGCATCACAGTCACGTCACACGTGTTCGATAATATATGGTCGATACGTCGATTATAAGGCGGATTATTTTGACAGCGCCGCGAGTCGTCCCGCTAGCGGGGCTAGGCGTCCTCGGACCTCCGAACGGACCTCCGTGACTCTGGGTGCGTCTGCCGTCGCAGCCCGCGAGTCGCTCTGTACGTTGTGAGTTGTGTAGACCCAGGATAGCGCGTAGCCGTCTCCCGGGTCGTGAGCGGGCGCGGCGTGAGTGTGGCCGCGAAACAAACAGCTGACTTAACATTAGTCCTTAATTTTCAAGCTACCGTTAGTTGTGTTCAGTGTGGGTGCGAATGAGGGCTCCCAAGTTTAGTCAAGTCGAGCACATTCGATAGGCTTCCTGTTTAGTCAAGTCGAGCACGAGAGGCTTCCTGTGCTCGGTTTTCCGCTTTCGCGCAACAGGCGTCTCGCAATCGCGGGTGGAGCTCGCCCTGCAATCGCTGTGGCTGCGCAGCGTTCGCAGATGTTGGTGCTCGCATTACATCTTCTGGCGCTCGGCCAGTTGACAAAATGTCCATCATGCGGCGCTTGTTCGTCGGGCTTTGGGTCATACATCAAGCTGGACGGTTACGCGGACGAATATTACTTCTTGACCAGCTCTTTGGTCACTTGCAGTGCTTGCTCGAGTGTTGTAAGTGAGGGGGCCATGTACATCTACCAAGCCTATGATGGTACTGGCTTATTCGCAAACGTGTGGAATAAATACCTGTGGTTCGACTGCACCAACGGAATGTGGACCCGGTCCGTTGTTCCGGACGGTTACGGTCCTTGTCCTGATCGGTTTTCATGTGCTGGCCCTTACCCCGCGGGGAGCCCTTTTGCCACTGCTTGGAGCTCATGCCCGCACGATGGCGCTCCGAAATGCCCAGCGCCGGGCCCTTCCCTTCCCGACTTCAACGACTTGATTATTTGGATCATAGTCGGTAGTGTTCTCGTTCTCCTCTTCTTGGCGGTAGTATCTGCGTGTGTGTACTGGTTCCGACCCTGCTGCAAAGCGGAAGCAGGGCCCAACTCCCGGGGCGGGCGCGAGATGTCGGTAGTGACTGTGCAGACTGTGCGAGGATACGCATGAGTCCGAGCCGATGTGGCCGGGGGGAGCGTGTTGGGAGCGTGCACACTCGATGGTTCCGACGCCGGGCGCGTCGTCGTGGGCAGTGTGCACTCGGACTCCCGGGGATGAGTCGCAGCCGCAGCAGCAGCAGCAGCTCGCTGTGAGGCGCGGTCGGCAACATCCCTTCATCCGGGGCGAGGGCTTGGTTACCGATGGAGCCAGCACATGTGAAGATCGGTGGTGGTCGCAGGTCGTCTGTGTGATTTCCGAGTGCTTGCGTGATCTGGCATCCATGTGCATCTGGGTCGGGAGCGGATGCAAACGCAGACAGTATGCCAAACAGCATGATCCCCGTGCACAGCAGCCAGAAATGGTGTGGGGCGAGCGCAGTACTTAGCAGTTCCACGTCATGGGAAGAGTCAGCGTTGGGCTTGGGGCGACGTGCAGGGCGAGGTGTGTGCATAAGTGGGGGGACGCCCAAGTGTGCAGGTCACCTATGTGTGTGAGCGGTGTGAGTAGTGAAAGCGGAGGTCGGTGCGTCAGCGTCACGCGCCGCACGACATCCCCATGCCCCAGATCGATCAACGCTTGAGAGCGTCAGAGAGAGATTTGTAACGTGAACAAGCTCATGGAACAAGCATCAAGCTACCCAACCAATTGGCGGGTCCCCCTTTAGTCCCCCTGAATTGCGGAGGGGGAATTAGGAGGAGATGTCGGCGTGAGAGTATGGCACAAGGGAACATGGAACGACATGGATGAGAGCGGCACCGACGGGGGCGACAGTTTCGAATTATGATTGACATTGACTGACAAAAATAGGGGACTTCACACCCGAGAGCGAGTACTTTATCAGCCAATTCACACGAGCGGATCAGAACAAAAGAGTATAACTGAAGCCGAGTACCGGTATGGGATGGTTGTGAGGTTCGTCCGGGTGATCCGTGTGCCCGTCCCGGCTCCCCCCGGTGTCGTTTTACCGGTATGTAGGTTCCTACGGCCGATTTTCTCTCTTGCGTGAACGATAGAAAAGTTTTCTTTTGTCTCACCGGACCGTACCTAACGAGGCGGGCGACCATCGGGCGGCTAGCGAACTCCCCCTTGGCAGGGGGCGGTTCGCTTGAAACGTCAGCACCGGTTTCGCGTCTGTCGTGTGAACGTTAACACGACAGACGCGGAAACCGTGCTATGGCACACTTGCGTTGTGAGGAGGGTGCCGAACGCCTCGGGCTGTAGGCCATGGCCGCGATCGACGACGACAGCGTGGACGAGGCCGTGTACTCGCTGTATGGATTGGTCGTCACTGATGGCAGCATAAGCGTCATGAACAAGGCCGAGGGCGCCTTTTACTCTGACCAGCTTCGAACGCTTAGCGACGTGAAGGCGTGCCGTGCCGCGCTGGCTGTCTTGCGCCAGAGTATCGATGATGCTGCAGCTGATGTCCGAAAACTTCGCGCCGCACTCACCGATGAGCGGATCGATGCGCGCGTCGGCCGAGTGGCCAGCGCGATGGTTGCCATGCAGGAGGGCATGCACCTCGTGTATGCTTGCAAGATTGCCCTCAATGCTGGCGAGCGCACGATCGTCTTCACGCAGGCTGAGTGCGACCGTTTGCTGCAGCTCTGGCAGACGTTCTGGGACGCCATGCTGGCACGGCCGCTCATGCATCGATTCCGCCATCAGGAGCCTGAGAGCCCCCCGACGTACAGCGACTCGTTCTACCGCGACGGCGGTTCACGGCTGCTCAACATCTTTGGCGGCATCGTGCTGTACGATACGCTCGAGCGCGCCGAGCCGCGCAATCGATACGCCCAGTGGAGCCTCGAATGGTACCGCGCGCGGCCCTCGCTCGAGACAGCGCTATCGGCCAAGTTTGCTCTCGAGATGTGCGTGCTGGGCGTGGTGGCCACTGAGGAGATGTGCTCGCACCGCGGCGTCTCCTTTGCGCCAGCGTACCGTGAGAAGTGGCGCGCATGCGGCGCGCCGACCAAGCGGCGGCTGGCCGACTATTCGCAGCTGTACCTCGATCTGCGCGATGCGTATGGGCGGTCGCCAACAGAGCTTGGAGGGCTTGATGAGTCCGGCGAGCTCGGCGATCGGGCCACCGTGTCCAAGCGGCCGGGCGAGAGAGCCTTCCGAATGCTGCTCGCGGCGGTGCACGCTCTCGGGGGCAGCAGCGCCAGCTCCCCCGCGGATCTACGACACACAGAGGAAACATCACGGACAGCAGCGGACACAGAATGGGGCAGGAATGGCAGGGCCGACGATCGCGCAGCCGCCGACGCGAACGACGCACAGAGTAGCGCCGAGGACGGCGGATGTTCTCCTTTGGACGGCGTACTGCCTAATTTGGACGGCGGACTGCCTAATTTGGACGGCGGACGGATGCGACGTTTGACTCTCGAGGCGGCGGAGGCGGCGAGGGTGGTCGGCCAAGGCCACTGCGCGCAGTATCTGCTGTACCTACATGTGCGGGCATGCGTGCGCTCGCCCAGTACGCCCGATCAGGTCGCCTCGAGAGCTCCTGGCGCCGTTACGGGCGCCGTCACCGGCCCATCCGCAGAGCAGGTGCGCAAGCTCGTGCACGCGCAGGCAAGGGTGCTCGAGGAGCGCGTGTGGTCTCTTCCGATGCAGCTCGGCGCCCTCGGGCATGCGAACTGGGCGCGGCGGGCGCAGCTGCTGGCGCCGTGTGCTCTCGAGGCAGCGGGGCTCAGGCCTCGGCCACTCCTCGAGCTGCTTCCAGTCGCCCTGGCAGGCTGTCCCGAATCGCCTTACGAGTCCGAAGAGGCTGTGCGTGAGGCGATAGCCACCGCGGGTGCGGTGACATACGAATCGCTCGAGACAGCGCTCGCCGCCGAGCCTGACGAGCCTCCGCCCTCGCACTGCGACTTCATCACGCGAGACATCGTGATGGCCCACCGAGAAAAGGGAAATGCGGCCGCCAAGGCGGGAAAGTGGGACTTGGCGCTCAGCTACTACTCCGTGGCGCTCGAGGAGGCCGAGGCCGCCGGAGCGGCACCGAAGCCGCTCTTTGAGATCGTGTACAAGCTGCGTGCCAACCGGGCGCTCGCGCACATGGAGCTTGGCCAGCCCACCCTCGCACTGGAGGACGCGCGCGCAGCGTTGCGGGCGGCGCCCGATTGGCCCAAGGCGCACTTTCGAGTGGGTGTGGCGCTCCTGGCACTGGGCCGCGCGTCCGAGGCCGTGCCCGCTCTCCGATACGCTCAAGTGCTCGACGGCCGCGACCCTGCCATTGCCTCGAAGCTCGCGGAGGCGATCGGAGCTTCGAGGAGCTCCGAGATCTCGAAGCTCGCGGAGGCGAGCCGTGGTGATGGGCTGTGCACGGCAGCGGCCGGCACGTGCCTGAGTTGATGGTGCGACGACGACGCGATGCGTCCTCGGACGAGACGCCCCCGATGCATTAAAATGCCGCGGTATCGGAGCGGGCAGCCATCGCGCTTCCGCGTTCCGGCGGGCATGCCGGAGGGGTGTATCCATAGATGCGTAGAACAAGGAACAAGCCGAGCCTGGTAGTCGACGGCACTGCGATCTGCGTGGGATCCGTAATCGAGCGAATGGCTCGGAGCTCCTCGCGTCGGCGCGGCGGGTCGGTGGGTGCGTACTGCGTAATCACTGACATCTGTCATCAGCTTCGCGATTCAGACTAGAACTAGGAGTTGCTAAACTTTGGGTGGTTATAAGACTCTTCATGTTACGGTGTTTTGCAATATCGCGCGCCTCCTCCTCTCACACGCCTGCACCCTGCCGCTTAGCGTTCTTGACGCCCTTGTTCTTGTTGCCGCTCGGCCCGCCCTTTCCGCCAAAGTTCTTCTTCCTAGTCTCCTTCATCGCCTCACCTTGGGGTTGCACCTCGATCTTGGGTGCCGACTGGATGCGCGTGAGCCCGGGAATGTAGCGCGCCTCCACCTTCTCCTGCGTGCGCTCGTTCTGCTCCATGTAGCTGCGGTAGTCGCCATCGTAGACGATGAGCTTGCCATCCTCGAGCGCGAGGATCGTATTGGCCGTCTGCGACACAAAGTAGCGGTCGTGGCTCACCATGACCACCGTGCCCTCGTAGTGGCGGATGGCCTCCTCGAGCACCTCCTTGGCGGAGATGTCGAGGTGGTTGGTGGGCTCGTCTAAAAGCAGCAGGTTCGAGGGCGTAAGCAGCATGCGGCAGAGCGCGACGCGTGCCTTCTCGCCGCCGCTGAGCGTAGCCAACTTGTCGTTGACCTTCTCGTCCTTGAACATGAACCTTCCGAGCAGCGCGCGCAGCTGCTCGTACACCCAGTCCGAGTCGCGGCTCGCATCCTCCATCGTCTGCATCACCGTCTTCTCGAGCGGGAGTACATTGGCCTGATCCTGCTCAAAGTACTGGAGCACGGCATTCGACGCCGTGATCTCCGCGCGACCCTCGCGCGGCTTCTCGCGCCCCATGATCAGCCGGAGCAGAGTGCTCTTGCCCGCGCCGTTGGGGCCCAGGATGGCGATGCGGTCGCCACGCTCGATGGCCAGGTCTATGTCAGAGAAGAGGGGGGCCTCCTTATAGCCGTGCGCGACCCCCTCAAGCTCGATGACGTCCTGCGAGCAGCGCGGGCTGGGCGGGAAGCGGAACTCGAACTTCTTCTTATCTACAAACGGGCGGGCGATGTGCAACGGCCCGCCGGGCAGCAGCTCCGCGAGCTGCCGCTCCTTGCTCTTGATGGCCTGCGCGGCAGACTCGCCCTGGGGCCGCAGATCGTTAATCTCCTGCTTAATGCCCTTGATCACCTTCTGCTGCTCCTCATGGTCCTTCATGCGCCGCTCGTCGTTCGCCGCCTTCTGATCGATGAAGTTGCGATAGTTGCCAGTGTACGAGCGCGCGACGCCCTGCTCCGTCTCGACGATCTTGGTACACACGCGATCGAGGAACTCGCGGTCGTGCGAGACGACGCAGAGCGCGATGCCGCTCGTCTGTTCGATCAAATAGCGCTCGAGCCACTCGACGGACTCGAGATCCATGTGGTTGGTCGGCTCGTCGAGCAGCAGCACCTGCAATCAGAGCCAATCAGCATGTAATCAGCATGTAATCAGCATGTAATCAGCATGTAATCAGCATGTAATCAGCATGCAATCGGAGCCAGGTGGTTGGTCGGCTCGTCGAGCAGCAGCACCTGCGGCTCCTGCAGCAGGATCTTACCCAGCCCGATGCGCATCTTCCACCCACCCGAGAAAGCGGACACGGGCAGCTCGTGATCAGTCGGCGCGAAGCCCATCGCGCCGAGCATACGGTCGACTCGCCGCTCGACGGCCGTCGCATCCTCCGCGTCGAGCTCCGTCTGCAGCTCCTCCATCCGGCTGAGCGCCGCCTGCATCACGTCGGCGTCATCGCCCGCGCTCGCGAGCGCCTTCTCGGCCTCGGCGTACTCCTCCTCGAGCCGCTGCACCTTGCCAAACGCAGAGATGAACTCCTGCTTCAGCGTGCGGCTGTCGCGGAGGTCCTCTCGGAACTCCTGACGCAGGAAGGCGATCTTGATGTCGGGCGCGCTCTTGATGAGCTCGCCCCCGTCCAGCTCGAGCTCCTCCGCGAGCACGCGCAGCTGCGTCGTCTTGCCAGCGCCGTTGTTGCCAACGAGGCCGACCCGCTGACCCGTCTGCACGTCCCACGTGACCCCACGGAGGACCTCCTGGTTGCGGAAGCGGAGCTGCCCGTCCTGGAGCTTGAGGTACGCGAAGCCCTGCGGCGCGTCCTGAAACGTTTCAATGCGCTTCCCCATCTGGCGTCGACCCGACTGGTCCGTCCCCGCGGCGGCGCCCGCGGCGGCGCCCCCACCCTCGTCTGCATCCGCGTCGGCGTCGGCGTCCTTCTTCTTCTTGCCCTGCTTCTTCTTCGAGAGCGTGACCTCATCGGATGCATCGTCCTCGTCCTCCTCAACGTCCACCACCGCCTCTGCGGCCACTGCCTTCGCAACAGCAGGCGGCGGCGGCGGCGGCGGCGGCGGCGGCGGCGGCGGCGGCGGCGGCGGCGGTGGCGCTACGGCAGCTACGGCAGCTACGGCAGCTGGCGTGGTTGTGGCAGACTCGGCATCGATGCCGAGCTCAACGAGTAGCCTCGCCACCTGCGCGGCCAACGGGCCCTCACCCTCGATGCCCATCGCCTCGTTGGCGGCCGCCACCGCCTTGGCCACGGGCAGTCCCTCGTCGAGGCCGAGCTCCGCAGTCACGAGTGAGACCTTCTCCGCCATCGTCAGCGTCTTCGGCGCGGGCGACGCGGCGGGAGCAGGAGGTCCCTTGGGCGGCGCCACAGCGGCGCCTCCTGCTCCCTGCTGCCTGCCAGTCTTCTGGACTGCCTCGGGTTTCACAGGCGCCATGCCCTCTGGAAAAGCCACGGCAAAGGGGTCGGTGGCAGTGCTCGCATCGGCATTCTTGGCCTTCTTGGCCTCCTTATTTGGTGTCTTTCTTGGCTCAGGTGCCACGGGCACCATGCCATTGTCTGGTGGTGGCGCCTCAAACTCAAGGGCCTCGAGCGCAGCGAGCGCCTTTTCCGCCGCCTTGCCAACCTTCGAATTGGCCTTCTTCTTTGCAAGCATCTGCGGTGCGGCGAACAGCCGGCATCGATGTGGCTCCAATGCCGCTGACGTCGGTGAGAGGCGCACCGCCTCGATGGCGTTTGGCGCGCCAGCCGAGGGCAGTGAGCGCACGCCGAGTGTGTAGCCTGCGGCTGCCAGCGCTCCTAACAGGAGCATGGACGCTTGCCTCTTGACTCACGCGTCGACGCGATCTCGGAGCTTTTTCAGATGCTGCTTACAGTGAAACACACGACAGAGTCTGCCCCTCCTTTCTCATTGTGAATGGGGGCTCCCACGCCGAGTCGACTCTCCTGTGGGGAAATCGGTGTCTCGAGATGGGGTCGTTCGGTTCTCCATCGCCGAGCAAGTCCAAGTGGGAGGCGGATGCGACGGCATTCTTCGACGCGACCATATATAGGGGCACGCTGTTGCAGCCAGAGTGGATGGCTAATGCCACAACCGCCGTAGAAGCTGTGCTCGACAAGAACCTCGTAAACACGAAGAACCTGAAGCTCTTTAGGAAGCTCGCCTCTCGCCTGCCCACCCGTACTGCCGAGAATGAAGACCTCAAGAACAGAGCCAAGCTGAAGATCATTGAGGTGGAGGGAGTGGGCAGTGGGCCGGGCATCGCCTCCTACTTCAGTGTGCGAGGCAACAGCGCCGCAGGCTCCTCAAGTGCGGCGGCAGCAAGTCAGCGCAAAGTGAAGCCAACCTCGGCCCCAGCCCCAGCCCCAGCACCGGCAGTCGAGATGGACATGGAGCAGGAGGAAAAGGACGATGATGCGACCTCGGTGCAGGCCGACGGAGCTAGGGCTAGTGCTAGGGAGACGGCGACAGTGTGCGGCAGCAGCCGCAGCGCCGTGGAGCACACAGCAGCCGATGCACCAATGGGGGACAGCTCAGCGACGGGGGACAGCTCAGATGATGGCGACATCCCACTCAATCCCAGAGCGCGGGCACAATCGGCGCCCATCGGCTCAACGTGGAGCGGTGCAGTGGCCTCCTCTCAGCTAGACGCATCTGTGGGGAGAGGAGAGGGCGTCGTGATGAGCACTTGCATGCTGGCCTCCTCTCAGTTAGACGCATCCTCCTCGTCGACCACACTTGCCACTGCCCAATCACTTGAGCCTTCCGGTACACCGCAACCCAAGCCTACCGGTACACCGCAACCCAAGCCCTCGGAAGCTGAGATCAAAAGCCTAAAGGCGCGATTCCCCACAGGTTTGACCGTCCGCATGGTCGAGTTGAAACGCATGGTTGAGTTGATCAACTGCGTGGGCAGAGTGAAGAAGGTTCTGACCTCGGGCAAAATCAAAGTCGCAGTCAACCGGCCCGACGGATGCCAGTCCTATCAGGTTGATCCGCATAGCCTTGAGATCATCTATCCGGCCCATGACGTATGCGCGGCAAAGGGGTGCAATCCGATCGCATTGGAAGAGGCCATCCGACTCAATGCAGAGAGCATCTACTCCTTGAACGCGGACAAAGAGCTCCCGCTGCACCTGGCAGCCAGGGAAGGCCATGCGCAGCTGGTGCGTGAGTTGCTTACGCGTCACGCCGAGGCTGACCGTGCTGTCGAGTGCTGCCTCGCTCAAGACAGGTGGGGAGACGTGCCTCTGCACAACGCGGCACGGCAAGGTCACCTCGAATGCATTGAAGAGCTGCTCAAGGTGTGCCCTGAAGCAGTACGATGCACCAACAAGCGTCGGAGTGGCGCGAAGAACCCGCTGCAGGTTGCTCAAGAGGCCAAGGCGGTACACTTGCTATCAGCGGCCATGTCGCCGGCTCTGTTCACAGCTCCCGAGTGTACACAAGAGGACGTGGAGATCTTGCAGCCGCAGACGCAGCCTCATCTACAGCCGGAGGCAGTTGATGTCGCCGACGCGTCCGATGCGTGGGTGCGTCGGGGCTACCCGCTGCTCTGCAAGTTCTCGCACATGAAGCTCCAGCAGCCTGCTCGAGGACCCCTGTGCACGCATCTCGACTGGTTTGAGTTTAAACACCTGAAGAACTATGTCCGGCTGTCTAAGAAGTGCCCCTTTGAAGGCTGCGAGGCTGAGCTTGTTGTACCACGCGCCGTCCAAGTGGACAAGGAGCTTCAAGAGCTTCTCACGTCGTTTGACAAGGAGCTCCAAGAGCCACCACGCGAGGTCGAGTTGCGGCGACACGCGGGCAAGCTTGAGATCCGTCGATCGCAGAGCACGGCCGGCGCGCCCATTTGTGCGCCGTCCAAGAAGCGTGCGCGCTCCTTGGCAGACGAGGTAGAGCGGGTACGAGTCAAGCACGAGCGATAGCAATTGGTTTCGACTTTCGAGTACGCCGCTAGCAATAATTCAGTATGGCCCCGGGCCCCGCGGGCGAGCGAGTACTCAGTACTTGTGTTTGACCGGGGGGGATGCGACTTGGCCTTCACAGCGCGCTTTTTGCCGACGTCCTTGACTTGCCGACGTTCACGCCGTGCTGTCCGTGCTGCTCTCGGTCCATGTGTTGCCGTCTGCTGCTGTCCTTGGTCTCCTTGGTGGGTGGGCGGGTCGGCCCCTTGCCGCGGCGGACGAGTCCGTTTGCGGCCTTGTCTGTCATATGACGTCTAGAATCCTGCCCGACGGCAGCCAGTACGTTGGCTCATTAGACGGCAACGACGGCCCTCTCTCTGGTGTCGCTACGAGCCCAGACGGAACCAGCTACAGAGGAACCTACCTCAACTCACAGCGGCACGGGCAAGGGAGTCTCACATACAGAAGTGGCGACTCGTACGACTGCAATTTTGTGTTCGGGCACCTTGTTGGCAAGGGAAAGTGCGTGCTGCAGCGCGAGTTCAACTTCACCGGCATTTTTGGCCGGAGGCTTCGGGCGGGCGAGCCGGACCCGCACGAGCATGTGACCAACACGCTCGCCTTCCGCAACGTTGAGACGGCCAAGGGCTGGGCGCCCGTGATCCTCGCCAATGAGCCTGCGTATGAACGCGGGCTTCCCGAGTACCTCGTTCTCTGCACCGGCGAGGGCACGGTGACATACGGTGACGGGCGCGTCTTCGAGGGCGTCTTCGAGCACGGCCGGCCGACCTACAGAGGCAAAATGACCATCCCGTGCGCCAAGGGCAGTTCGGATGCCGACTTGTACGTCGGTCAGTACTCATCGCTCGGCCAGCCCGAAGGCGATGGCAAGCTCGCGTGCCACAACGGGGACGTGTTCACCGGCACCTTTAGCCTCGGGTGGCCAACGGGATGGTGTCGCGCCCGGTACACCAACGGCGACGTGTACGAGGGCAACATGGCGGAGGGGTTGCGCGATGGGCGCGGCCGGCTGAGGATGGCTGGCGGCGACGTATACGAGGGCGAGTTCGACCAGGGCCAGATCACAGGAGAGGGCCGCTTCATCTATGCAGACGGCAGTACCTTCGAGGGTACCTTTGTGAACGGCGTGCGGCAGGGTCGCGGACGGCTCACCAGCCAAGAAGGCTGCGTCTTTGACGGCAGCTGGTACGCGAACGAGCGGTGTGGGCGCGGCATCTCCGTCTCTCCGAATGGTGAGCGACAAGAGGCCTGGTACGCTAGTGACAAGCTCGCGGGTACTCCGCGCATCTTCTTCGCCCTCTACCCCCAATATCCACAACTGCTCATCAGGCGCACCTCGGGCGCCTCTCTCCGCTCCTTTTTCGCGGAGAGCGACCGCCCCGTGCGCCTCGAGCTACGCCTCATGCCCAGCTGGTTCATCGCGCTCCGCCACCGCCCGCCCTCTGCCACCGCTGCCGCGACGGTGCGTGTGTACCTCGATGTGGTTACGTTCACTCTGGAGGAGCTGCGCGATGACCGCTCGCGCACCATCCTGCCCGATGGGCATCTCGATGCGCGCTCGGGGGCACCGCCTTTCCACCACGCGTGTGCCCGCATCGCCAAGGCGCGCGTGCAGCTGGTCACGCGTCCCGATGAGGTGCCGCTGGCGGGTGGCAGCGCGCAGCCCGAGAGCCGCGGCGCTGCGTGGCTCGGCATCGGTGCAGGGGTCACGCTGCGCGTCGCGCCGCTGCTCGAGTGGAGCAGGACGCCCGTGCCGCACACACCGAGCGCGGCCGTTGAGGTTTCGTAGGAAGGAACGTTCGCATGGCATGGCGAGCAAGATTGGTTCACGACGAGCGTATCGACGACGACGCAAGGATATATAGCTCCTTGTTGAAACTCGTGTGACGTTCTGGTTATAATTCACACGAGCCAATGTTTTTAATTCACACCCACATTGCGCGAAGGAATCTCGATGCCAATGCTGGCTCTGCATTTGTGCACCACACTCGTGCTTGGGCTGAGAGGATCTCGATCAACGCTCAGCTGTAGCAGCTCACCATCCCGCGCAGCGCTGAGATGCTCCTTGGTTGAGGACTTCAGCCGAAGGTCGCTTGCAGACGCGGATGCGGGTAAGCTGTGGACCGGACCAGAGCCCACGGCCTCGCTGTCTCCCGGCGAAGTCATTTGCTTGACGCTCACGGCGCTACAAGCCAACGACGACCCTCAGCCCCATGCAGGGTGTGCACTCCTGCGACGATTTGCGACCAGCGACTTTGTGCTCGCTGGCGAGCCGGTTACCGCATCAGGGGCACGACGGCCTGTTCAAATTCTATCGGCCTTCTTTGCCAACTCCCAGTACAACTTGTTGCTCGACCCGACCGTGGTGGCGCGATTCCCCACGGATATGTGCTCCTTTGAGGAGGGTCAAGCATGGCAGGAGGTGGTTCTGGAGGCGGGCGACGGCGAGATGCTCGCAAAGCTCGGCTGGAGCCTGGCCCGCGACGACGATGGCTGCTGGCGCACATCCGAGGTGGCCTGGCACGACTTTAGGCCAGGCTTTCGACCGGGAATAGGTCAGGTGGAATGGGATAGGTCGTTTGGTTGAGACCAGTTTCTGCTGCGAGAGTACATCGCGTCGAGGAGCCCAAAGGACTCTGGCGGACGATCGACGCTATCGTGCACACAGCAATTAAAGCAGATAGCAGAGGGACCTAGGGTGAAGAAAGCACGTACACGTCAGACACCCTTCCCTGACGAAGGAGGGGGCGAACTCCGGAGGTGAGAAGTTCCGTGCCGTAACAAAAACTCGCGCAAACGGAGCACGATTTCTCCGTGTGCCAACAACACGATCGATGTGATGAAGAAGGAGCTGGATGTCGGCTTGCTTCAGGGCGACCAGATGGGGTCTGCGCCGACGGTGTCGGTGACGTGCCCGCCGGGCTTCGCTCCGGGAGCCGCCTTCGTGGTGCAGGATCCCAGCACCGGGCAGCAGATGCAGGTGGTGGTGCCAGACGGGATCATGCCTGGCCAGACCTTTCAGGTGCAAGTGCCTCTTTCGGTCCCAGCGCCCGTGCCCATGGCACAGCCGTACGTGGAGCAGCAGTATGCGCCGTATGCGCCGCAGCCGGTGGCACCGCAGCAAGTCAACATTAACATGATGCAGCCCCTCCCCCAAGCCCCAATCATCATCAACAACAACAACAACGCAACGACAACAACATCAACACGATGCAGGCACCAACGCCACAACAGATGTACACGCATGAGCCCAGCACGGAGTGGCAGTCCGGTCTCTTTGAGTGTTGCGACGACATCCCCGTCTGTGCGTCGCGCCCAGCTGCAGCCCACGCAAAAAAGCTCGCTCCCGCCCTGCGCACGCGCGCGCGCCCATCCACGCCCAAAGGATTGCGTTGCATGTCATTGCCCCCTCTCATGTCGTATAGTGATGTCTCCTCCCCTCTCGGTACAGGTTTCGGCGTCTCGTGCTTCTTCCCCTGTGCCTACGGGATGCTCGTCGACATGCACATGAACAACAAGGTGCTTTCAGGACGCACAGATAGCATTCTTTCCATCGTCTTCGCGAGCCCTCTTCTCAGCTCCTGTCCCTCCGATCGTGTGGCAGGCGGAAGGACACATGCCCTTCGGCAACTTCAGCGCGTGCTGCACGGTATATTTCTTGCAAGCCGTTGGCCCCGCCGCCTTCTTCATCGCCGCCACCGTCATCCCTTTCTTCGTGGCCGCCCCCACCACCGCCGCCACCGCCGCCTTCGTCTCCATAGCCCCACTCGTCGTCGCCGACATCGCCGCCGTGCCCGCTATGTGCGCCATCTGCTGCGTCCTCTCACGCAACCGCACCTCAATCCGCAACAAGCTCAACCTGAAGGTGCGCGGCTTTTGAGCGTGTGAGCCCTCACGTTGTCTGCCATTCCTGCTCTGCATTACATGCTGCGTGTGCTTTGCCCCGCACGTTCCGGCACGGCCGCGCCGCACCGCAGGCCGAACCATGCGACGACTTTATTGTGCACTGCTGCTGCCCGACATGCGCCGTGTGCCAAGAGTGCCGCGAGCTCAAGGCCACACACGGCGGAAGCATGGGCGGGAATCACTTCAACCGCTTGTGATCGACGAGGTTGATCGTCAGGGCTGGTTTGGCGCGGCTTGCGTTGCTTCGGGTGGCGCGCGGCCTGGCTGCGCGCAGGCCTCGTTCTGGCCCAGCCCCAGGAGCATGTGGATGTGCGGTTGCCGGCCTGTGCGGAATCTTGAGCAGGACCCTCGAGCTGCAATCTGTATGTATTGTGCGAGAAAGCGCGACGACGATGGCTGCTGGCGCACATCCGAGGTGGCCTGGCACGACTTTAGGCCAGGCTTTCGACCGGGCATAGGTCAGGTTTAATGGGAAAGGTCGTTTGGTTGAGACCAGTTTCTGCTGTGACATGCTGTGACCTGTGTGAGAGTTCATCCATCATCGCATCGGCGGGGAGCCCAAAGGACTCTGGCGGACCGCGGACGGGGGATCGACGCTATCGTGCACCCAGCAATTAAAGCAGATAGCAGAGGGACCTAGGGTGAGGAAAGCATGAACACGTCAGGCACCCTGAAGAAGGAGGGGGCCTTACTGGAGGTGAAGTTCGTTCCGTAACTAGAAAACGCCGTCGGAACAAAAACGCAACAAAACGGAGCACGATCGCTGCACGATCGACGATGAAGAAGGAGCTGGATGTCGGCCCGCTTCAGGGCGAACAGATGGAGCAGCAGTATGCGCCGCAGCCGCAGCAGTACGCGCCGCAGCCGGTGGCACCGCAGCAAGTCAACGTTAACATGATGCAGCCCCGCCCCCAAGCCCCAATCATCATCAACAACAACAATAACGACAACAACTTCAACACGATGCAAATGCAGGCACCAACGCCACAACAGATGTACACGCAGGCGCCCAGCACGGGCTGGCAGTCCGGTCTCTTTGAGTGTTTCAACGACTTCCCCGTCTGTGCGTCGCGCCCAGCTGCAGCCCACTCAAAACAACTCGCTCCCGCCCCGCGCCCATCCACGCCCAAAGGATTGCGTTGCATGTCATTGCCCCCCCCCCTCATGTCGTTTACTGATGTCTCCTCCCTCTCGGTACAGGTCTCGGCGTCTGGTGCTGCTTCCCCTGTGCCTACGGGATGCTCGTCGACATGCGCATGGAAAACAAGGTGCTTCAGGACACACAGGATAGCGTTCTTTCCATCGTCTTCGCGAGCCCTCTTCTCAGCTCCTGTCCCTCCGATCGTGTGGCAGGCGGAAGGAAACTTCCCCTTCGGCAACTTCGGCCATTGCTTCGGGGCGTGTTGCTACAAGAGCTTCTTTGGGTGGCTTGTCCCCCCCGCCGCTAACATGTCCGCCTTGGCCATCAGTGCAATCTATTATTATAAATACGCCACGACCGCCACGATCGTCTCCGCAGCCCCACTCTATTACCCAATCGCCACTATCATCGCCGCCGGGGCCTGTGGGTCCATGATGTGCTTCGTCACCTCAGGCAACCGCACCTCAATCCGCAACAAGCTCAACCTGAAGGTGCGCGGCATTTGAGCGTGTGAGCCCTCACATTGTCTGCCACTCCTGCTCTGCATTACATGCGTGTGCTTTGCCCCGCACGTTCCGGCACGGCCGCGCCGCACTGCAGGCCGAACCATGCCACGACATGATCGTGCACTACTGCTGCATGGATTGCGCCGTGTGCCAAGAGTGCCGCGAGCTCAAGGCCACACACGGCGGAAGCACGGGCGGGAATCACTTCAACCGCATGTGATCGACGAGGTTCGTCACAGGGCTGGTTTGGCGCGGCTTGCGTTGTTTCGGGTGGCGCGCGGCCTGGCTGCGCGCAGGCCTCGTTCTGTGGCCCAGCTTAGGCCCAGCCCCAGGAGCATGTGGATGTGCGGTTGCCGGCCTGTGCGGAATCTCTGCGGGCCACCATGGTCTGAGCTCTGAGCAGGACCCTCGAGCTGCAATCCTGCATGTATTGTGCGAGAAAGTGCGAGATAACGTACACCATTCTGACGATGGAAGGCGTACTGTGTGCAGTACACGACAGTACATGATCATGTGGGGACTTGGCAGTGGACTGGTACGGATAGAGCAGCTGGGATAGGGCTCGGCTTCTCCGGCGACATCGTACGATCGGAGCGCGACCGACCAGAGCGCTCCAGAGGCTCGCGCGCGCCAGCCGGTTAGCCAGCCGGCGCATAGATCGTGATAGTTTATGGCATAGTAGATCGACATGCGTCATGCGAGTTGCGACATGGCAAATAAATAATGTCATGATGATAAACGTTCGACTACATCACGCGGAGCCGACGGTGGTCACTCCACGTCACACGTGGGTCCCTGTCCGTTGTCTAAAGAAACTTGACATGGAGCATGCAAACCTCTGGCGATCTGTCCCATTTTTGGTTGCAAGCGAACACCCAAAAGGAGGGTTGGAGCATGCCGAACGCATACATCACAATGTACATCGCGTTCATCGCCGTGGGCGTTTTAGGCGTCGCTCTTGAAGATGCTGACGTGCGTCAGCTGCAGGTGGCGTCGCAGTCCAGGTTCGAGCCACTGGCGGCCCATTCCAATCACCAGTTCCAAGCAATCCCAGCGCCGCATTTCATCCCGCTTCCCAAAGCAAAGGTGCCAGCAGTGCCCAAAGCGCTGCCAGCACAAGCACCAGCCAAAGCGGTGCCAGCACACGCACCACTGTCGACGGCACCGGATAGAGCGGCGCCAGCACATGCCGTGCCGGCACACGCTTCGAGGGAAGTTCCCATCGCAATGCCAGCCCACGCCATGCCGGCACACGCCATACCGGTTGCAGTGCCGGCACACGCCGTGCCAAATCGCGCATCGAAGGGAAGTCCCATGCACGGGCCGGCACAAAAGTTCAAAGAAGTAGGGGTGCCCGTCAGACCATCCCCAGCTCCGCTTCCTCCTCCGTTCCCTCCTCCGTTCTCTCCCTCTCCGTCTCCGCCTCCGCCTCCGTCTCCGCCTCCTCCTCCATCTCCGTCTCCGCCTCCTCCGTCGCCTCCTCCGCCTCCATCGCCTCCTCCTCCGATCCGTGCCACGGTGCTCGTCCTCGTCTCTGACCACGGAACCGGCTCGACGAATATGGGGAACGCGCTCGATGCGCACCCGTGCGTCTTCGACGTAGGCGAGGGCTTCGGGGCGTCTGAAATGCTGTGGACGACGGCAAAGATCGACGAGTGCGGGGACGTGAAGCCCCCTCCCGCGATCTTCGACACGGACTCAGATTCAGGTTCTCATAAGCTCATCTCCAGGGAAAACCCCAAGATGGAGAAAAAGATCGACAGCGTACTCACCAAGAAAGACAACATCGGTAGCGGGAATTTGGCGGAGGCCAACCACGCCAAAGGAGTCAACTACAAGTCGCTGTATGACGATCTCGAGTACGACATCTCCGAGTACTTGCTCCGCATCCGCGATCTCATCTGTGAGAACGTGCCCTCCGACGTGTGCCCTGAGAAGCAGTGCACGATCTCGACGAAGATGTTCCCGCAGTTCATCGACGGCATCACTGCGATGCAGCTCAACAAGGCTGATCTTGAGCCGAACCCGTGCCACGTGGCGCAGAACAAACAGGCGATGGTTGCGTGGAAGGACGCGCTCAAGTCGTTCAAAGAGAATCCGAGGATCGCCACGGTGACTCTCGAACGAGATGAGAAGGGGAGGCAGTTCTCCATCTTCCACCGGTTTGCTGAGACTGGCAAGGAATTCGACTGCAGCTTTCCCCGCCCCGAAAGCGAGTTCGCGATCGTGTCCAAAGACTACACCGACCACCAGATGAAGGCGGAGGACTGCTGGAAAGACCCGGACAAGTGCCTGAATGACGCCCTCAAACTCGTCAGCCTGTCTCCCGAGGCGATGGGGAATGCGGGCTCGAAGGCGATCGCTGATGAATTGGAGCGTCGCGAGGACCAGGACAAGCTGGCGAGCAAGAGTTGTTCCACAGACCCCCAAGCCATCTTCAGGCGGCTGAAGAATGAAGACGTGCAGAAGACCTCTAATGGCGACTCCAATGGCCCTCATGTTGAGGCTGATGAGCACATCATCATCGACCGCGACGTGCTCGGCGACGTTCCTCTCGGAGATGATGAGGTGGTGGTGGACTGGTCCCTCAAACAAGCTCTCCACGACGCGATTCGAGCTGGGGCCTGGTAGGTACCGTAGGGGCGTAGGGCTTGGTAGACGCTCCCTACCCTGTACCTCTAGAACCGAATTCGGGGCGTGCGTTGTAGATTGGCCGGTAACGGTGTGGTACAGGCGGGAAGGAGGGTCCCGCTCTTGTGTGGTGTTTGTGCTGCGTGGGTGTTGCGGTGAAGGCAAAACTTGCCGTCGGCGGATTGTCACCTACTATGAGCTAACTATGAGCTTTGACACGCACCCATGCCGACGCTCCACGTTCTTGCTTATACTGCCGCCGACGGCGACGCCCAAACCATCCTTAAAGTAGCAAGCGCGCGCGCGCGCGCGGCGCGCATGCTCCGCGTCTCGTTTGGGGTCCGTAATGTTCTGACGGTCTCTTGTGTGAACAGCCCTGTTCTCACTTGGTACGTTCACACTCCGATGCTGCCACGCCTCTTCGTCGCCGTCGACACGCCCGACGAAAAGGATGCCGTCGCCCTCGGTACGTCGCTGGCCGCGCTAGACGGCGTGGGCATCAAGCTCGGTCTCGAATTCTTCGGTTCGCTCGGCCCACAAGGAATCGCTGCTGTAAAGGCTGCAGCTCCATCGACGCCCATTTTCCTTGACCTCAAGTTCCATGACATTCCCAACACCGTCGCCGGCGTGATCCACTCGATCCTACCGCTTGAACCGACCCTCATCACTTTGCATTCCAGTGGCGGACCTGCTATGATGAAAGCTGCGGTACGTCAATCTCCTTGCCCCCTGCGGTTCCGATGTTCATTCATCATGCCCATGCTTGCATCGCAGGTTGCTGCGGCAGCGGAAGGCGCCGAGAAGCGTGGGTGCACACGCCCCAAGCTTCTAGCGGTGACGGTGCTCACCAGCCTGGACGATGCTGACCTCGCCGCGGTGGGGCAGTCGACGCCCGCGGAGGCACAGGTCGTGCGACTCGCGGAGCTCGCTCAGTCGTGCGGCATGGACGGAGTGGTCTGCTCAGCACGCGAGATCGAGCCGATTCGTCAGGCGTGTGGCAAGGACTTTGTGCTCGTCGTGCCCGGCATCCGTCCGGCTGGCGCCGACCATGGCGACCAGAAGCGGGTCGTGACGCCCGCCGCCGCCATCACTTCCGGAGCAAGCTGCCTGGTAGTCGGCCGGCCCATTACGCAGGCGGCTGATCCGCAGCAGGCCGCGGCCGGCATCCTCGCCGAGATCGCCGGCGCGGCCAGCGAGAAGGTGGGCACCCCCACGGCCCCTCCCGCCGCACCGTCGGAACCGGCATTCGACCTCAAGGCGCTCAAGGAGCAGGAGGCGGCGGAGATGAAGAAGAAGATTGAGGAGAACGCCCTCAAGGCCAAGCAGAAGGAGAAGGAGGAGGACGAGAGAATCGCCAAGATGCAGGCGCTCGAGGCCCAGGGCGTCAAGGTGGCGGGCGGCATGCACAAGTTTGATGCGTCCGAGGTCGACGTGCATGGCGGTAACGCGACGGCCGACGACTTTTTGGATGCCTTTGGCATGTGAGTGACTGAGTGTGCGGGGCGCCGCTGGCGCGCCGCGGCGGGACCGGCGCGAAGAGCAAAATATAGTGGCTCCCTAGGCCACACTATGCATGTATACAAAGATACACACGACACACAGACGTTGGTACTGACACACTGAGGGCGGGGACGAATCGAATACAACATGATCGGATACTGCATAGTTACTCGGACACTAATCACTATCGGATCGCGGGATCGGCAGCGGATGGTCCAGAGATGTAGAGATGAGCACAGCACGCCGTGTGGACCGGCGCCGCACGACCTTGACCGGACTCGACCACTGTTGCCCCTGCTCTCACAATGTGTTGCATGCAAGTCTGATGAGCAAACTTCTCTGACACGAATGCAAAAGTTGCAATCCCACCAAAAATCTGATGTCCTTTCGCAATGCAACGTGGGCGCAAGATCCTCGCAAAGATAATGACTTCGAGGCGCTGCTGCGCGGCGGCAGCAGCGTCCTCATCCCACGGGCCTCTGCCGTCACGCCGACGATCTCGACCGCGGCGGCTGGACCTGGAGTGGCTGCTCGCACTGACGATGACCTCACTGACGAGTTAGCGTGGCAGGCGCGTGGGACGATGGCTGCCGCGTCGCGTGCGCGCACAGAGCTTGCGGCCGCAACGCTCACCAGGGAGAACAAAGAGCTGCTGCAGCAGCGGCTGGCACAGGGCGCCAAGGTAGATGATGACATGACCGATGAGGCGGCATGGCAGGCACGTGCCGGGTTCGCGGCCGCTAGTGAGGAGAGGCAGGCCAAGGAGCTGGAGGATCTCGCGGCGCATAACCGCGAGCGGCTTGAGAGGCTCGAGGCGGCCACTGCCGTAGAGGACGACGACATTACCGACGAGGCGGCGTGGGCGCATAGGCAGCAGCTCAGGGAGGCCTCCGATCGACGCAAGATCGAGGAGGCGGGAGCGCTGGCCCGTGAAAACGCCGAGATCCGCCAGAGGGTGGCGCGGCAGGGCGCTAGGAACGACGCCGACGCGACCGACGAAGCCATGTGGGCGCATCGTACCGTCCTTCGTCGTGCGTCGAAGGGGCGTAAGGAGCAAGAATCCAAGGCGCTTTTCCAGCGCAACCTCGACTTGCAAGCACGGCTGCGAGCAGTCTCGCCTTCGTTTGAGCGGCTGAGCATGGGCCCACACGAGACGCGCTGGGGCCGCGTGCTGCGCAAGTCTTCGTCGCAGCCGAGCGCTCTTTACGTCGGGGTGACCTCGTCGCAGGCGGGCGATCTCTATGTCGGGGTGGTACGAGCCTCGTCAGCGTCAGGCGGGTGGTACGCGCGAAACAGGCCAGTCGAATGATTACGTCAAGCAGATGTCAAGGGATGGGACGAGCGGAGGAGTTGGGGTGCCGGCCTTTGGGCCGCGCGATCAGCTTCTCCTCTGCCATGACTCGACTGTGATAGACTTGAGAGTCCGCCCATGACGCCGTTTGAGTAACCCATGGAGGGGATGAGCGCGAGTCGGCCGTGAGCCGTGTTATTATCCGGATACCCGGCGTCATTCACCATTCAGGGTATAAATCTCCATGAATACTACGTAGAAATTGGAATGCTGTCATAAGTTAACGGTAACGGCGATACCAGATACAATTGTAGCCTCGACCGGACTGGACCAACTGGGAACATTTTACCGGGCAAGTTACCACATACATGTACTAGCACATCCCGTCCCTCCATACGCGACGATAGTCGATACCAACCGAAACAACGTACGGCGCCCGGGATCTATAATTATCGTCTTCAAACGATAGCCGATAAGCAATTGATACACATTTGGATCGGTGCGATGTAGTGATAAGATGTATACGTACTGATTACTGTGTCACACAGTTTCAAGATTGTGGTGTGCTCAGGTTGGCGCCGTTCTTCCCTCCCCGCCCCGACGCCCTTCGTGTGCGTCTCCATCTCAGGGAGTTGCATGATGCATGCACCGGCTCGTGAGCAGGATCTCATTGAACCAGCCGTGCTTGCTCGGGCCTGCGTATGCGTTCATGACGTAGTGCTCGAGGCCCTCGAGACCGAACCGCCTGGAGGACTTCACGCCCTTGCCAGGCACGAACAGGCTTGAGGGCTCCGAGGGCAGTAGGCTGGGCACGTCACACGGGCTCCAGCCGGCAATGACGCTGACTGTGTCCTCCGGCCCGACATGCGGCATTGTCACGGCCGTGAGTCGGCGAGAGCGCATGAGCTCTTGCAGGGTCCGGATCCCTTGCGTGAGCGTCACGTTGGCGTGCGTCCAGGCGTTCGGCTGCAGCTCCATGATGACGTCGTCCACCTGCGGCCAAATCGGGCGAAGGGCCTCGAGTACTGCAATCTCATACCCCTCGGTATCGATCTTGATCACGGAGGCGCGAGGAGATTGCTGGAGGCCGCTGGCGAGTTGGGCGCCGAGGTGCAAGGGTGGCACCTCCACGAGCCGCATCCTGCTGCCCAACAAGTCGGTCCGGTTGTCTATCCCATAGATGATCCTCGACTTCCGTACCAGCAGCCCGTGCGGCCACCGCCCCGCGACAGCTCCCGGGCTTGCCATTGTCGCGCAATCGTCGTCGGGGACACGGATCACTTGCGAAACGTCGGCAGGAGCGACGTAGGCCAGGTGGAGCTCGGCCGTCAGATTGTTTGCCCTCACGTTGCAGTAGACCATATCCATGCACTTCGGCTGCATATCCACGGAGACGACGCGAGCACCCAGAGTGGCGGCAATCAAGGTGAAGGCACCGACATTTGCGCCAATGTCCAGCACTGTGACTGGGCCTTGGGCGCGCGCAATCGCAGAAGAGAAAGCGTGAACCGAGAGCGCCTCCATGCCTTGGAGATGGCCGATCGCATTCATCCCTTGCGAAAACAGAATCCGGCGCTTCTCCAAAAGTGGCCAGCGACCGTCCATTCGCATGCCATGTGATGTCGCACCATTGCAAACCAAAACGTCGCCCCGTCTCGGCGTGCTGCTGCTGTGTACATGGCCCACCGGCTCTGACATGAAAAAAGCGTAATTAGAGATCGACCTGGATCGACTCGCGCCGCGGCCACTACTTTGAAATTAGGCCTCTAACACATGTACCATATGCATGTAATGATAATGTGATGAAGAGCCACTTGTAGTCAAACACACCAGCGATCGATCCCCGCCCAAGTTCTCACACAAAAAGCTAATAACGTAAGCATGCAATTCTTAAAAAAACCCAAATGAGGAAAGAGCACATCGATCGAGTATGCTGCTCCATGTCTTGCTGCTCGGGGTGCCTCTGTCTGAAAAAGAGCTTCGCAGCATCTACCGCATGAATATTTTGGACATGCGCATGAACGAACCCGCGGCAGCCAACTTCATGACGGGATCCGATCCGGCGGAGTTTTCGGCACCTGCAGCGGTCGATGCGCCCAAGTCCCCCCATCTCGGCCAGCACGCTCCGACGACCCATACAGTGCCTACAATCGCCGCGGTGCCCACATTACCCCGTTTCGACATGCATCTCGGCCTGCACGCACACACGTCCCCTATAGTGCCTACGGTCGCCGCTGTGCCAGCAAAGCCGCATCTCGGCGTGCACGCACCCACGAGCACGCCTACGGCTGCCAAGCCTCCGCTCGAAGGAACACAGCCGCGCGCGCAGGTGCTAGTGATCGTCTCTGACCACGGAAGCGGCACGACGGACTTTGGGGAGGCGCTCAATACCCACCCGTGCGTGAATGACTTGCAGGAGATTTTCGCGTACGCCAATGTGGTGTGGTCCAAGAGCGAGATCCCCAGCTGCGATGGCTCGAAATTTCCAGAGGCCATGTTCGACGCGGACACTGGCACCCCCATGTGGAAGAACAACTCGCAGCTGACGCGTGAGATCCAAGCTCTGGTCAACAAGAAACCGAAGGGCATGGGGCCGACGGCTCTTACCGGCGAGTCTCCCGAGTTGTATGTGGGTCTAAAGTACGACATCGGCCAGTACTTTGTCCGCATTCGCGATCTCGTCTGTGAGCACGTGCCCGCCAACGTGTGCCCTCCCTCGGACTGCACCATCACGCTCAAGATGTTCCCGCAATTCGTCAACGCCCTGACGGGCCCACGGCTCACGAAGGATGTGAAACCATCCAAGTGCGCGAACGCCCGTAATGAGAAAGCGATGCTTGCGTGGACGGATGCCCTCGCGTCGTTTCGGAAGAACCCCAAGATTGCGACGTTCGGAATCACTCGCAATGAGCTCGACAGGCAATTCTCAGCGTTCCACAGGTTTAGTCCGCTCACTTCAGAGTTCGACTGCAGCATCCCGCGCCTCCCCTACGCGTTCTCTGAAGTGAACATGTTGAGCACGTACACCGATGCGCAGACCAGGATTGAGGACTGCTGGGCAGGCGCTAGGGGGGCCGCCAAGTGCCTCGCCGACGCTCTGAAGCTGGTCGGCCTGACCCCCGAGCCCATGGGGGACGCGGGGACCACGCACATGTCGGTTTCGAACCTCGACGACGAAGTGGCGGACGGACAAAAAAAGGACGAAAGACAAAACAGCGTCTCGAAGCGGAGTTGCTCCACCGATCCCGACGCCATCTTTATTCCGCTGCCCAACGGCGACGTCGAAATCAAGATTTAAAGCCGCGACGAGGGTGGCGAGGCACAGCAGCAAAGGAATCGTCTCTGACGGTCGGGGAGTGATACTTTAGACGAACAAGGGAGGCCAGCGACCGGGGAGGCCGAGAGAGGATGGGGGAATGCCACATGGAACAGCTCGGGTGCGACGACCGACGACCATGGACGTCGCGGACTGACGGTCAGGTGACCGCGTGGCGTGGACGCATCAGTTGTCACTTATTATACGTGATTTGTAATTGATTTGTCCTGCGCGGATTGTTAATCGCGAGCCGGCTATCTTTTTTTAAGATCTTAACGGTGAGGCTTTATATAATATACGTAACGGAGATGATGTAGAAGAATATAATGCTCGGAGAGCCATGGCCGGGCCTCCAGTCGGCCCGCGCCGCATTCTTGCGCGGTTGCGGTGTCCTCGCGGAACTCCCGTCGGAAAACGGTTCGTTAACGAATCAACCGAGACACAGGACATGTCGAAAGTACGAGCGTACAGTTCCGGACTAGGACGGCGCACCATTCGTGTTCGCGTCTCCGCCGCCGTGCGCGTGCCCATCCGTGCTTTCCGGCCGCCACCAAGGCACCATCGGACCACGGTCTTGCTTCTTGAGCACGCCCCAGCTCGAGCGCCTGCCGCTTCCCTCCCACGGCAGCCGCGACTCCAGTTGCATGCGAGCGTACGACGAGCCCTCCTCCAGTTGCATGCGGACGTGCGAGCCCTCCTCCAGTTGCATGCGGACGTGCGAGCCCTCCTCCGTTGGGCTCTCGTGCTCATCGGCTTGGCTCGACGGAGCGTCGGTTGAGCCTCGGTGGTGGTCGTCGTCTCTGTCGCATCTGTCGTCTGCGTCGTCGTCGCCTGCGTCGTCGTCGTCGTCATCGGCGGCGGCGGCGGCGGCGTCAACGCGCTCGGTGACAACGATGGCCGCACGAGTGAAGCCGAGTGGACATGCACGCTGGTGTATGGCACGCAAGCCGCTGCCTACTAGGGCTTCGTGCAGCACCGGCAATCGAGCCTCGCTGATCAGTGCGACGGCGCGCCCCGACACTGGCAGCACACGCGCCCACTCGCGCACCACCCTGCGCAGAGATGCGCCGCGAGATGTATCGAGATGGTGCCCGAATTTCGTGTCGCCTTCGAAGGGCAAGTCACATACGATGGCGTCGCACCGCTCAAAAGGCAACGCCGACGCGTCGCCATGCAGCAACGCCATGCGGCTGCCGATGGACCGAGCCACCGCATCGCGATTCGCGGCAGCACGCGCAAGCTGCTCTCCATCGCTGTCAAGGCCGATCGCGACGCACGTCGCGTGCGCGTCGAGTGCCTCGAGGAGCACGCGGCCCTTTCCACACATGGGGTCACACACGAGCGCCCCGGGCGGCAAGCCGCCCACGCTGCGTACCATAGCCCATGCAACGTGCGGGTGCAAGCCGCCGGCTGTGCGGCATTCGATCGAGTCCAATCGGCGCAGGAGCGCGATCGAAACGAAGAACGCATCGTCGTTGAGTGCGGCCGTCACCTCAAGCATCGGCTGACTCAAATCGACTCGCCAGCCAAAGTGGGTATGCAGGGCACCACCGAGCGCGCGGCCCAATGCGAGGCTGCTCACGGCGGCTTTGAATCGCCGGCCGTGACGCTCGGCCTTGACTGCAAAAGTGAGGCCGTGTGCTGCTGCGGGATGAACACGTCGGTGTGCCTCGAGCGCCGTGGGCCATTGCACTGAGGCCAGCAGCAACGCTCTGAGCTGAGGGATGAGCTGATCATCATCGGGCAATTCAGCTGCAGGCACGTCACATATGATGGCGTAAACCCTCTCAGGCAGCGTGAGCTCCGAAAGCTTGTGCACGAGCGATGCGGGCGCCCTGCACCGCACGCCATGAGTGCCGTGAGTGACGGTGGCCTTGTGTGGCGATGGAAGCGCTCCAGCGAGCTCGGATGCAGCCTGACGCTGAGCTACATTGTTGGTCGTGACTCGGTAAAGAACAAGCGGGTCGGGCGTATCCTCGGCCGCCTTCTCCATGAGCGCTCGTGGAGAAGGCGATGCAAGTGGAGCCGTCGGGCCGCGTCTCATCGATGCCGACGTCGACATAGTTTTTGACAATGCATGACATGAAAAGCAAGCATGTATATTTTCCCGCAAACTAGCCTGTTGTAGGTGGCGGCATACATGTACATGTACATGATGCGTCACTTTGCGTCCAAAAACGGAGAGTAAACTTTTCCAACGGCAATGGCGTCGGACGATACGTCCAGAGTTGACGCGCTGCTGCGCGAGTTCAGACGCCCCGCGGCCGAGCCGAAAACCTTTGGCGGTGCTGGCCGTAAGCTGCAGGACAATGGACCGCGGCAGATCGTTGGAGCGGCGGCCGCCGACGTTGACGCGTCAATGGCATGGATGGAGCAGCGCGTGAAGCAGCTCGATATGCTTGCAGCGGAGCAGCAGCAGGAGCGCGACGCTCTTCCTTCGCAGCGCAAGCCCAAGGCAGCGCCGCGTACCTCGGCGCATACCTCGGTGAACGATAGCACGATCACTGAGCTCGCCTCCATGGAGCGCGAGCTACGCCAGGCGACAATGCGGCTGCAGGCCGAGAGTGCACGCGCTGCGGCGCTGCGTGCGCAGCTCGCTGCGGCGAGCGTCGACGCAAGCGCCGTCGCAAGCGCCGTCGCGGCTGCTCCCGCACCCGCGACTGCCTCGACAGCAGCGCGTGCGGCCGTGCAAGTGCGTCCAGCAGCCACGGGTGGAAGCAACAGCCGCAGCAGCAGCGGCAGCGGCGAAGCCGGGACGGCCGCGGCCGAGCTGCGCGAGGCGGCTGCACGCCGCGCCGCGCAGGTGCGCAAACAGCTGCCAGGCGTGCGCGCACAGCTCGAGGCGGCAGCGCACGAAGCGACACAGCTCGAGACGCTCGTGCGCTCATCGGGACTTGAGGTCGCCGACGCCGCTGACGGCGCGCCGGCTGGCGTTGGCGGCGGCGGCGACAGCGGCTCGCCACATCCCGTCGCACTATACGCCCAGCTCCAGCGCCTAGACCGCGCGCAGCGCGCCGCACTCGATGCCGATCTGAGCGCCGTCGCGGGCGGCGCACGCCGCGAGGCCTCGACCGCCCGCGACGGCGCCTCGACCGCCCGCGACGGCGCCGTGCACTCGTTGCGAAACGGTCATGCTCCGAAGGTGCCGCTGACCGTCTTTGCTGACGGCTTCATGCTCTACCGCGGGCCTTTCCGGCCGTTCGGGGCGGAGGAGGCGAGCGGGTTCGCCGAGCAGGTGATGGCCGGCTACCTTCCGCACGAGCTGCAGCAGCGTCACCCAAGCGGTTTCGAGCTCGAGCTGCATGACTGCACTTCCGAGACGCACGCGTGCGCGCTCGCGGCCGCGCACGCGCGCGCTGCGGCCGCGAGAGGCATCGCGGGTCTCGCCGACCTCGACGCCGTGTATGCGCTGCTCGCGCCGCAGAGTGCCGAACAGCTCGTCCGCAAGCTGCCCGAGAGCGTCGTGCGGGATGGCAGCGTGGTGCCTGTCCGCTCTGAAGTGGCCGCGCTGCTTGGCGCCGCTCATCTCGGCGCTCCGGCGGCCAAGGGCAAGGCGGTGGTGCTCGGCCGCGGCGGCTCCCAGCAGGGTGCTGCGCACGACGCTCAGCACGACGCAGAGGCCGTGCGTGAGGCTCGTTTGCGGAGATTCGGCGGGGGGGCGTCCTAGACGCGGAGCGGATTCGATTGGATTCGATTCGATTCGCGTGGGCGGCCCACCCTATCGACCGAGATCGCAAGTCCCAGTCCCATCAAGCCCCAAGATGCAAGAAGAGGACGGGTGTCGAGTCGTGGTCCGAGACGAAGAAAGAGCGCCAAAGCCAGCCCGTGTGGTCGGTCGCCGCGCCGCGGTGACCCTGCTGCGACTGCCCAGCCCGCAGGCGGCGCGCGTCGGCCGGACGGCCGCCCCCCGGAGTAGTCTCCCTTTTTCTCGCCTGCTGTCCCGCTCACGGAGCGCCTTCTTATTTTTTACGTTCATCGCACACCGCTACCGTACATGAGCACTTTTACCACTTTGACTTTCTCGGCTCGGCTCGTCCATCAGAGCATCAACGGTCTCTGCCCTGGTAAGTCGAGGGCGCTGGGAAGGGCCCTGGCTAATCGTACGATGACGAGAGCAAGAAGGCCCAATGACAGCACCACAGCGGGGACGGTGCCATTCGATTGCTCCGATGCAGTCTCGCGCTTGTCACCGTAGCCATACCCGTATCCGTAGACCGGCGCGACCGGGACCGCGACCGCGACTGCTGGCCCATAGCCGGGACCGTACCCATAGCCTGTGTGGCCGTACCCGTAGCCGGCGGCGCACACGCTGTTCCGAGTCGCCGCGGTTATGTAGCGGCTATTGGTACACCGCCACATGGATCCACAATTGATGCACGAAGAGCCCATGGGGCAGCACCCGGTACGCGGGTAAGTGCCACAGCAGACGCCCGGCGCCGCGCTGCTGAAGGCGACCATACAATTGCCGCTGAAGCAGCAAGTTGCGCAACCATCGCTCATCGTGGAGCGCCCGTGGGGCCCCGAGCCTTCCAGGGCTAGAGTTGCGTTGTGAGCTGAATGCTCGACGGCCGCCACGACGAGGATATGGAGGAGCATCATCAAATCCAATCGCCTCTGTCGCCTCTCCTCTCTCCGACCCAACCCGCGCAAGATTCACATGAAAAGAGGGGCTCAGTTTGAAAGCAGTTTCGTCGCGGTCCCCCCGCGCTCACAACGGCTGAACAGTCAGATCCCGTGAACGGGAATCACTGATTATCATATTCTGTACAAGTGACGCGATTAAGACGCTAGACGCGATGTGCGTGCGTCTGTGAAGACAAAGTCGTATACATTGTAGCAGTAACAAGGTCCGTCGCCCCCCCAACACCTACCAGCCAGATAACCAGCCAGACTGCCCGGGCTCACACGTCACAGTAGTAGCCTATCTTAGCGGGTGTCTGACTCCGGCATAGGAATTCTAGCGCCTCTTGGATTCCCTCACTCATCTAACCAAACAAATTGGGCGATGAGCTGCGTCGTTGGCATTGAGGTGCCGCACCTCGCTTAGAGCCGCAACGTGTTTGGCATGCTGACGTCCGATCAGCTCACACTTCGAGATGACGCAGATGAGCTGGTTGGAGCCGCCGATCGTCACATCGCGCACAACTCCACAAACCTTCCCTCACACCCAGAATGAACCCGGACGTCCCGTGGAGAGAGGAGACGTCCCGCGGAGAGAGGAGACGCCCGGAATGAATGGCCGACGACGCGCACACTCAACTTTAAGGGTGGCCCTCCTCCGCAGCCGCCCTGGCAGCCTCAGCTTGCGCTTCCTCCTCCGCAGGTTCGGGCTCTTGGACGCCCTGGAAGGGGAACAAGATGGCGGCGCGTGCAGAGTACAGAAACCCCTCGACCATATCAACCGCACGCAGATCTTTGTCGCTGCACGTCTTTCCCTTCCCGGAGCCAAGCCGTTCGAGCTCCACCGTGTAGAGTGCCTTCTCCGCATCGTACTCCTTCACAAACGCGACCGTCTCCCCTCCGTTGCTGCGCTTCACGTACACGCTGCTGCCGATGGCGTGACGCGGCTCAAGGGCGGGGATGCCATTCGGGGCGGCCGTAGCTACCGGCAACGTGAGGTCCGGCGACCTCGGCACGAGCACTGACTGCGACTGCGGCGCAGCAGCGGCGGCGGCGGAGGAAGAGGAGGAGGAAGCCATCGTGACAGCGAGCGCGTCAAGCTTGTGCTGTTGAGCCTCCCGGCCTTTCGGTACTTGCAGGCCAATTGGTTGGCCATCAAGTACTTGCAGGCCAATAGGTTGGCTATTTGGTACTTGCAGGCCACCGTTCTTTGGGCGCTTCTTGTTGAGATGGTAACGACGGCGCACAAAGACCAGGGCCAGGACAAGACCGATGACCACGCCGGCGATGGCGCCGATGATGATACCCATCGAGCCGCTCGTCTCGGCTGTCAATGCCCCACTCGTCGATGCACCGGTCAGCATGAGCGACGGCGCTGGGGGCGGAGGGATGGTTGCGATGGTGGGCGGCGTCACGACAGCGAGCACGACAATCGAGACGCCGGTGACGCTCGCGAGCATGGCAGTCGCGCTGTTTGCGCTGCTCGTCGCGCTGGCCATCGTCGACTGCACCGAGGCCGCCGTCGATGTGGTTGTCTGGATGCTCACGCCGACGACGACGCTGGCCGACATTATGGTCAACTCGACGGCCGATGGGTCGACGCTCGCCTGGGTCGCGATCGCGTTCTTCATCTCGGTCCGCACGTTCGGGGTGAACGAGGAGATGTCGCCGTCGAGCAAAAGTGACAGCGCGACGACGCTCATCGCCGGTGGCGAGGGTGGCGGTGGTGGTGAGGGCGGCGGCGGGGACGGCGACGGCGGTGGCCGCGACGGCGGTGGTACTTGAGCCTTTGGATGTGGGCAGAGGCATACGAACACGACGAGCGTGTTCACGCGCACAAGTCTGATGCCCATGCTGTCACGCGCCTCTACCTGCGTCGGAAGCCTGCCGGAACGCCTTTTCTACTCCTGCCACCTCACACGCAGCTGCTTGCATTTGGAGGCTTTGCGGAATCGTGCCACGGTCGTACATTTCTTGCTCAAAACGGCGCTTGCACATGGAAGGGTCGATTTGAGAAGACATCCACGCACATCTTGCCGCACTTGCGACAAAACCCGTACAATGTAGCGCCGGCTTGGGATGACCATTCACGAGTACTTTCACGACGAGAATCGTGGCCCGATGCCGCCTTGGCCTTCAGCCCAACCGCGGTTGCCCACCTCCTGGCCATCCTATGTGCCCAAGCCCTTTTTTTACCACGAGATCGTGCACCGATCGAAGCGCTCTCGCGCTCGCGTAGGGCGGCTGCATACTCCCCATGGTGTCGTCGATACGCCAGGCTTCGTGGCTGTCGGCACCAATGGCGCGATCAAGGGCGTCCCGCATGGGCAGGCCGACGAGGCTGGCATGCAGCTCATGTTCGCCAACGCACTCCATCTCCTCATACATCCCGGCACCGCGATTGTGAGCCAGGCGGGTGGCCTGCACCGCTTTATGGGCCGTGAGCACGGCCCGCTGATCACCGACAGCGGTGGCTTCCAAATCTTTTCGTTCGCCAACCGTGGCCAGCTTGCGATGCCTGGCGCCTTGGCGGAGAGCAGCGGCAACGATAATCCAGACGATGCGTCCGGCTCTCCCGAGCCGGAGCGCTCTCTCAAGTCGTCTCGCCCGGCGGGAGCGCTGCACAAGTACAGCTCTGCTACCGATGGGTGGAGGGGCGACGCGGGCAGTAGCCCTGTGAAGATCACCGAGGAGGGCGCGCACTTCCGCTCGTATCGGGACGGAGAGCCCATCTTCCTCTCGCCGGAGGGCTCTGTCGAGGCCCAGAAGAGCTTCGGCGCCGACATCATCCTGCCGCTCGACGACCTGCCGGGCGTGGGCGTGCGCGCCCTGACGCTCTCAGAGAGTGTCGCACGCACGCATCGGTGGGAATCGCGCAGCTTGCTCGCGCACTTGGCCGACCCGCGGAGGCAGGCCATGTACGGCATCATCCACGGCGGCACAGACACCGAGCTCCGTGCCTCGTCGATCGCGACGCTGTGCACGATGCCCTTTGACGGGTACGCCGTCGGCGGCAGCCTGGGTGTCGACCGTGCAGAGATGCTCGAGCTCTTGGCGTACGTGATGCCGCGGCTGCCCGAGGAGAAGCCCAACCACCTGCTGGGCATAGGAGATGAGGAGTCGATGCGAGCGGCCGTGGCGCTCGGGGTGGACACGTTTGACAGCTGCTACCCGACCCGCATGGGTCGGCATGGCACGCTGCTCACGCGGAGTGGCAAGTTGAAGATCAACAAGTCCGTGTATCGCGACGACTATGGGCGTGTGGACGAGGCGTGCGATGGCTTCGTGAGCACGCAGCATACGCGCGCGTACCTGCACCACCTGTGGAAGGCGAACGAGCCGGTGGTGCATGGTCTGCTCACACTGCACAATCTCAAGTACATGATGGACATGATGGCGTCGATTCGCGGGCAGATCTTGAGGGACGAGATTTGAGATCACATTTTTATGCGAAAAAGTATTACGTTCACACAGCCAATGGTCATTATTTCACTGAGCAACCGTTTCTCCTGTTTGGCTGTTTCTCAGCTCTCCGCCTGCATGTGTCTCATTTCGAGAGTCCTGTAAAGCTGTTCACGTGTGGTGTGAATTCATGGCACTGTGTGTTCGTCGTCTCGTGCTCTCGTCTCGTGCGAGACGCACGCACCGGGAGACAAAGAGAAGTAAGGCAGACAAGGCACGAGTCTCGCCCAGCAGGGCATGGACCATGCCCAGGAGCAGGAGATGGAGTTGCAAGCGATCGAGGCGATCTATGCGGACGACTACAAGAAGCTTGATGAATGTACGGCTGGTGGCACCGCGACATTCGAGGTGACGCTCGTGCCAGAGGCTGGCGCGGGCGAAGACGTCAACCATGTCTGCGTGGCCATGCGCGTTGCGTACACTGCAACCTACCCGGAGGCGCCACCCGAGCTGAGCCTGCGTGCGATTCGCAAGGGAGAGCTGACCGACGAGATGATCGCCGAGTTCGAGAAGCTGCTGCGCGAGGCGGCGGCGAGCGAGGAGCTGTTGGGTACGCCGATGGTCTACGGACTCGGCGAGAAGGTGAAGGAGTGGCTTGTCGAGCACAACAAGCCGGAGTTGGACATGCACTCGCAAATGATGGCGCGTATTGCGGCCGCCCAGAAGGCGCAGGCAGAGGATGACGAGGCCGTCGACTTGTCAGACCCGGGGGCAGACGGTGGCGGCAGCACGCTTCGTGGCAAGCCCCGGAAGCCCGGCGGCAACGAGGCTGAAGGCTCCTGGCGTGCCGACCCGCTGCAGCAAGCGCTCACCGGCGAATATACGCCCGTCACTCCTGAGACGTTCAAGGCGTGGAAGGCCGACTTCGACGCGCGACAGGCGGCGGCTGCAGCCAGCAGCGGCAAGGGCGGCGCTGGCGCTGGCGGCTCGTCACAGAACACAAAGGCGATCGGTGAAGGGAGCTTGACGGGGCGGCAGCTCTTCGAAGGCAAGGGGGGCTTGTCGCTCATCCACTCCGACGGCCCTGCCCTCGAGGATGGCGAGGATGACCTTATGAGCTCCCGAGCCGCCGACGAGGACGAGGACGACGACGAGGAGGACGAGGACGATGACGGCGGGGCAGCCGCAGCCGTCCTCGATACGGTGGGTGATGAGGCGCTCTTCGACGAAGACGAGGAACTGCCAGACGACGAGGACGACTGAGAGAGGGGAGGAGTGCTTGCGTGCCGCCGACGCCTTTTTGGTCAAAAGCCGCATGCGATTGCGCATCGGCCGTCGCCGCGCGGCCCGCCGCTTGTTCGCACACCTCGCACATAGGCCCATGCTCGGTGTTCCACACATGCAGCACATACGGTCTCACTCTCATGCCTTGCTGTCTGTGTGGACAGTGCGTGCAGTTGAGCTTGAGGCCTTGCTCTTAAATGTTATAATCTCAGTCGGCGGAAATGACAAATGTGTTCGCTCCGGCCGCTCGGCTGCGCGCGCCGCATGCGCGCCGCCGGCTGCCGTGCGGCGTGCGGCCGGGCCGCCGGGGCGCCTGCGCGGCGGCGCGGGGGGGCGGGGCGAGGCGCCAGGGATCGAAGAATTGAAAACGCATTCTCTTTGTCACTCAACCCCCACGTACACACGTATCCTGTACACAGCGCACCCCGGACACAGATAAAATTTACGCGCCCACGATACGGCGGACGCGGCGCCGTTCGCGCAACCACGAGACGCCGACCGCCGCGCGTGCTTTCTCGCACGTCACGCGCGTGCCACATGTCGTCGTCGAACGGTGAGCGACCACGCCTGGCGCTCGGTAATGCGGCCTCACGGCCCGACAGGCATCTCTGCCGCCTGGGCAATACATGTCCTGTGCGCCGTCTAGCCAAAGTTTTTCTTGAGCTGCTCCATGACGATGAAGACGATGGTGACACGCGGCACCACGCGACCAAAGTTGGGCCAGAAGCCGTTGTAGAGGGACATGGGCCCCTCGGAGGCGCTCGATTTGACGAAGCAGTCGACCATGCCGCTGTACAGCTTGCCGGTGCCGTCAGGGTTGAGAGGCTGCCCCATGACGCGCGACTTGACCACGTCGAATGGCGAGGAGGCCACCGTCGACACGTAGCCCGAGGCGAGCGCGGTCGTCGCGGTGAGCAGCAGGCCCTGCTGGAAGTAGCCCGATTTGAGCAGCTGACCCTTGACCTCGTCGTAGGTCGCCAGCTCAGCCGCCGCCAGCGCGGTGGCGCGGCCGACGGTCGGGCCGACGCCAGTCCAAAGAGCGAGCACACCCTCCTCCTTCACAATGGACGTGAAGGCGTGGACCATGCCATTGAAGCGCTTGGGCAGGTACTTGCCCTCCGCATCTTTCACCATGCCGTCCGTCTGCAGCCGAACCTTGATCAGGTCAGTCGGGTTGGCCACCGCAGACGCGATCGCGCCCGCGCTGCCGCCCGCGACGATCTTCTTCCACAGCGGCACTTTCCCGCTGGCAGGGATGCCCATCTGATTTTTGATCGGGCCGTACAGGCCGTACCGAAGGCTGCCATACGTGGACTGGCGTACGAGCGCAGGCGGGAGACCCTTGAACAGCGCGCTCGGGCCCTCGGCCTTGACAAGCTTTGTCGCGCAGTCCATCGAGCCGCTGTACTGCTTCACGGAGCCGCCACTGCCGTCCATCTGCAGGCGCGTCTTCACGACGTCGACGGGCATCGTGACTGCAGCCGCAGACGCAGCGATTGAGGCAGCAAGTCAGCGCATGGCAGGATTCGAGCGTGCAGGCACGTGCAGAGGCACGTGCGCAGGGCCATTTTCACTGGCAGCAAGCGGCTGGCATGCACTCACTCGTCTCAGCGATGCACGACGCGAAGCCGCCATAGACAAGACCCTTGACCACGCTGCCTGACTCCATGATTCAAGATCTGCGCAGGCGTCAGGGCAAGGGGCACGTGAGCAACGTCAGCAAGGGCCTTAGCCGGTCCGAGGAAAGGATACATTCCTGGTCCTGGTTCGGTGATTCTTCTGAGATCTTCGAAGGGACTGGGAGGCTCCGAGCGGTGTGGCCGTTCTTGGTCTTCTTGGCAGAGAGACGTTTTCGATGCAGAACATTTAAGGGAACTCATGTACACCAAGCAACACTCTTCACGCACCACCTGCGCCTCATCTCGCTCGCCGCCGTGATCGGTGCGCGGGCGCTCCCCGTCGCACACGCGGGCGAAAGCCAAAAAATCTCACCCCACATGCACTATGGTGGAGGCACTATGGTTGGAGGCATGCGATAGCGAGACCAATGACTCGACAACATTCATTCTATTTTAATCGCCCTCATCCTACTTTCCTATGAGCTAATTTTCCACATCGCGAAGCGGCGGATCCAACCCGGCCGCCTCCTTCGAGCGGCGCGGTGCTTGCTCTCCTGTTGCCTACTCGCTCGAGCTGAGAGCGGCGGCCTGAACCGCCTCACAAGAGGTCGTAGTCGTCGAGCTTGTCGTTGTATCGCATGATCGTGGCCTTGATCTTCGATGTGTCCACCCACTTGACGTAGTCCTCCATCGTGCGGCTGACGAGGTAGCTCGGGTCAGTGACGCTGTGCGGTCCGACTCGGATGTGGCCCTGCTCGACGAGCGTGACGGCCTCTTTCATGGTCTCCGCCATCTTGAGCCGCACGAGCACGACGGGCAGCCGGCGGCGGCAAAGCGTCGACGCGGCAATCTTGTCGCACGCGAGCAGCCGCTTCGCCTGGATGATACCGAGGCTGTATAGCTTGTCGAGCAGCACGTCGGTCGTCTCGAGGCGCACCG